>Ga0209643_1000099_pt1 | contig 209156 bp, 201 predicted proteins | sample AutmiccBRH37_all_FD_187383 | JGI IMG/M metagenome (GOLD analysis project Ga0209643, IMG submission 187383) | Deep subsurface microbial communities from Mt. Terri, Switzerland - Autotrophic microbial communities BRH/37_all (SPAdes) (version 2) | ecosystem: Environmental > Aquatic > Deep... | reverse complement strand
CAAGTAATTTGCTACAGTTTATGACAGATGAAGGCCAAGAAATTGTAAAAGAGCAAGATATTTATGTTATTGAAGCTTCCAAAAAGGAAACTATTATTTATACCAAGGTTAAAGTTTTTACCTCCAGTCATTCATTTAAAGAAGCGGAAATGAGAACAGCATAAATCAGTTAAAACTAGCCCATATTCTTGAGGAAAATAAAATTTATCGGCAGTCCAGGCATGATTTAAAAAACCATTTAAATGTCATCTATGAACTGGCAAGAGACGGCGATTTAAATAAATTGGATAATTATCTAACACTATATATTAATAGCCTCGACAGTACTGCCTTAAATATGGAGAATTGAGAATTAATAGTTAAGAATTAAAATCTTTCATGATTATTTGTGGCTTAGGTATAGCGAAAGGGATGATAGTTAAAATGTTTAATTTAGAGAAAATGTCCCATAGAATAATAACTTTTTTATTTAAAAATTCAGGTGTAGATGAATTAACCAAAGCCAAGGCCGAATACGGTCTTCCTTTATTATTGGGTATTTTTATTGAATTGTCTTTTTGTTTATTAATCGCCGGGTTTTTAGGCTTATTCCGCGAGACCTTTTTATTAATGTTTTTTTCACTGATTGTCAGAGTCTTTGCCGGTGGTGCCCACTGTTCCAGTTATGGCAGGTGCCTCTCCTTTACTATATTCTTTTATATACTTTTTTCATATTTAGCTAAATATCTCTCTATATTTTTACCTTTTAATTTATTACATACAAAAAGTACCGTCCCCAATGTACCCTAACCAGTTATAGCTAAGCTTAGATATATTTCACTCAATGCAAGCGTATAGGGAAATGTGTTTTTGGTGAACTTAAATAATGAATAATATGGAGGGGTAATTTTTATCAATCGGGAGGACAGGGCTATGCGCGATACAATTACAATAGGGGCTGTCGGTGGTATAGTAGGAACAGTGGGAATGCATCTCACTAATTTAATATTAAAGTATCTCGGGATAGTTAAAATTACCAGCATGCAGATCACGGCTACGTTATTTTTAAACTGGGACCAAGCAAATACCACCTACGGCACTATAATTGGCCTAATCAACCACTTGTTCATTGGGTCCATAATAGGAGTTATTATCGCTTTCGTATTTAAATATTTTGGTAAAGACTATTACTTAATCAAAGGATTGGGTATTACAGGGCTAGGTTATTTAGTTGGTATGGGATTTGTTATTCCCCTTATCGGTGCTGTACCTCAAATTAGATCTGATACTCTGACTTTGCTTGGACACATCATTTCCTATACAGTCTTTGGAATCATCAGCTCCTATGTAATAGCCCATTATTCTAGATTCGGAGTTAAAAGATTGGTTAGAAATCCAAAGCTTTGAGGACATACGTAGTATGCGAAATGTATAGTTTTGTGAACACATAAAAAAAGTTATTTTCTTTTCCCCGGACATATCTTCACCCCTTTACTACTTTCCCTTATTCTCTCCATTATGTAAATCACCTATTTTAATATTCTCGCGACAAACCCATACTTCTAAAAGAAAAAACCTGTAACTCAATCAAAAGTTACAGGCTGCAGCTATTTTCAACTATAGGTCGCATGGTGTCCTGGATAGCATTGGTTTCTTTTCTTAAACTTAAGGTGTCATTGGCATGGGTTGCATTGGCATCATGGGTTCCATCCATCATAGCAAAAGCTCGACACTCCCTAGCACAGTACAGATCGTGTCAAAGGACCGTCCCCAGACACTCTTTCAGCTGCGATATAGCCTGTGCTCTATTTTCACTGCCAAATACATAGGAGCCTGCCACAAGAACATTGGCACCTGCCTTAAGAATTTGGGGAGCTGTTTGAGCATTTACCCCTCCATCAACCTGAATATCAGTACTTAGCCCACGGTCTAAAACCATTTGTTTTAGCATTTTGATTTTTGGTAAAACCTGGGGAATAAATTTTTGCCCTCCAAATCCGGGATTGACACTCATTAGTAAAACCAAATCCAGCTCATCTAATACATATTCTAGGCTCGAAAGGGGTGTAGCAGGATTTAAAGAAATCCCCGCCTTAACACCATAACTTTTTATAATTTGAATTGAACGATGCAAATGATTTACAGTTTCCGCATGAATAGTAATCAAATCAGAACCAGCTTTAACAAAATCTTCTATATATGCATCAGGATTTTCAATCATTAAATGGCAATCAAAAAAAAGACGGCTATGGTCCCTTAGGGATTGAATAACGATAGGGCCAAAGGTAATATTAGGTACAAAATGTCCATCCATAATATCAAGATGGAGCCAATCTGCACCCCCATTTTCTATACTTTGTACTTCACTTTGTAAAATGCTAAAATCTGCTGATAATAATGAAGGCGCAATGATCGTCACTTAAAAGCTCCTTTCCTGTTTAATTACTTCATCTAAAAAAGCTAAGTAATTATTATACCTATTTACAGATAATTGACCCTCTGAAACTGCTTCCCGCACACTACATTTCGGCTCCACCCTATGCTGGCAGGTTGAAAATTTACAATTTTCCCGAAACTCCTGAAAATCAGGAAACAAAGAAGACAATTCCTCTCTTATTATTTCCGAAGGTAAATTTAGAGAACTAAAACCTGGGGTATCGGCAACCAATCCCCCTGAGGATAAGGGCAATAATTCTACATGGCGTGTAGTATGTCTTCCTCTTTTTAGTTTTTGACTTACTTCTCCTGTCTGAAGCTTTAGACCAGGTTGGACAGCATTCAAAAGACTGGATTTACCCACACCGGAGGCTCCGGCAACTACAGAAATACGGTTTTTTAGGACAGCTTTCAACTTGTCTATTCCTCTGCCATCTTTTGTACTGGTAATAATTACAGGGAATTGAGCACTAATATATATAGCCTGATAAAGGGAAATGCTTTCTTCACTAACCTGATCAGCCTTATTAAAACAAATTACAGGCTGTACATCATTCCATAAAGCTAAAATTGTTAAGCGATCTATTAACCAAAGGTCAGGTTCAGGGTTTAGGGAACTTACAATTATCACCTGTTCTACATTAGCTATCGGAGGTCTTATCAATTCATTTCTACGAGGCAAAATATTAGCAATTACCCCGGAACCATCAGTTAATACTTCAAAAGCAACATTATCACCGGGTAGAAACTTTGCCTTTTTCAGTCTGTTTTTACCCCTTAATGAGCATTCATAGGTCTTTTCCTCGTATTTCACATAGTAAAACCCACTGTATCCTTTTAAAATAGTTCCTTCTAACATGCAAAACCTCCATTATTGTTCCGATGGGACTACTTGTTCTTTAATCTTTTTATCATCAATATATACTGTTATGAGTCCTTGTCCAAAATAATTAACATTTACAACAAAGGCATCCCCTTGTTCATGGAATTTTTCATAGGCGATTCTATCACCCTTTACATCACGCACCTGGATTTTAACTAGCCCCGATTCATTTAATTTAAGAACTACTCGAGCGGACTGGGTTGAAGGACCGGGACCATCACTTAGCACCACGTTTACCTTTGAGCCTTGAAATACTTCTTTACCCGCTATAGGGTTCTGTTCAATCACAAAATCATAGGAATATAATTCACTTTTTTGCCTAGTCACTTCACCTAAAACCAATCCTGTTTCCTGAAGCCTCGCTTCTACGTTATTTAAATCCAACCCAATTAAAGGGGGCATTGAGATATAGCGAGGTTCCGGACCCTTACTAACCACAAGGTCAATAGTACTTTTTTCCGGAACTAGCTCACCTGCTTCAGGAAACTGACCCATTACTATTCCATTTGCATATTTAGAACTGTATTGCTGCTCTACCTTGCCGACAGCCAATCCATCGTTAGTAATATTGACATCAGCGATAATTTGAGAGCTACCTACAACATTTGGTGCTGGAACTAAGGCAGGTCCTGAGCTTACTAGCACCTGAATAGTACGTCCTGCTTTTGTTCTTGTTTCAGGAAGGGGATCTTGACTAATAATATGATCCTTCTTTATATCAGGATGGGGAATCTCTCTCTCTATGGCCATTTTTAGGTTTTCAGCAGCAAGAATCCGTTGAGCCTCAGGTGCAGACAACTCAATAATATCAGGAACCAGAACTTCTTCTTTTACCCAAAGCTGTCCCAAGCCCCATATAGCTCCCCCTATAATTAGCAGGCCAAAAAAAGTTATTAACAAGTATCCTATAGGTCTTATTCTCCTGGTCTTTATATATTCTTTCTCTAGTGGTTTCTCAAGTATTGGCTTATCATCAAGAACCAAGGTATCATCTGATACACTTGGTGTGGATTTTTTATTCCTAAAGACCTTTTGCTCAACAGCATCGCCAACAGGAGCTGATGTTTTTCCTAACAGTGATGCCCGTAAGTCTAAACGAAGTTTAGCCACAGTTTCATATCTCTCATCAGGATTCTTCTTGATAGCTTTTAAAATAATCTTTTCAATAGTATCAGGAAGATTTGGATTATGTTGAGATGGTGGCACTGGTTCATTTTGAATATGCATTAAAGCAACACTAATAGGTGAATCTCCTTCAAAAGGCAGTTTGCCGGTAACCATTTCGTAAAGGACAATCCCCAATGAATAGATATCGGATTTTTCGCCTGTAATCTCACCTTTTGCCTGCTCCGGTGAAAAGTAGTGAACAGACCCTATTATGCCTCGAGTATGGGTGACAGTAGCCGTGCTTACAGCTCTGGCAATGCCAAAATCCGTTACCTTAACCCGCCCACCCCGAGTTATGATGATATTATGGGGTTTTATATCTCTATGGACTATAGAGTTTTCATGGGCATGTTCCAATGCATCACATATCTGTTTTACAATATCAATTGTTTCATTTAGAGGTATAGGAGCTTGTTCATTAATTATCTCTTTCAATGTTTTACCTTTGATATACTCCATCACTAAATAATGGGTATCTCCATCTTGACCCACATCATAAATATTTACAATATTTGGATGGGACAAGCTAGCAACTGCCTGGGCCTCTCGCCTAAAGCGCCTTACGAACTCATTGTCACTTGTGAAATATTCCCTTAAAATTTTTACAGCAACGATACGATTTAAATATATGTCTTTAGCTTGATAAACTAAAGACATACCCCCTCCACCGATAAGGGCTAATATTTCATATCTATTACCAATTTTTTTGCCTATCATGCTACCACCTCTTTATCGAAGGGCTCCTTCTATTAACCTTTTCGCTATTGGAAGAGCTGTATCCCCGCCTCTTCCTCCGTTTTCAACAATTGTAACTACTACAATTTTAGGATCCTCCAGAGGACCTATACCCACAAACCAGGCATGGGGATCACCGTGAATATTTTCAGCCGTTCCTGTTTTACCACCTAACGTTATCTCAGGAATTTTAGCATTTTTGCCTGTTCCAAATTGGACAGAGTATTTTAGACCTTCCAGAACAAGTTGAGCATTTTCCTCTGAACAAGCTCTGCCTAAAACAGTGGGTTTTTTCTTTTCTATGACTATTCCCTGCTGATCAACAATTCTATCTATAATATTAGGCTGTAATATTAATCCATCATTGGCTATAGCACACGTCCAGATGGCTATGTGCACAGGAGTAACAACTACTTCCCCTTGTCCGATGACAGTAAAGGCCACATCAACTTGATCAATAACTTGACCTAGTTGAGCCTTAGCAAGAGGGATTTCTTTACTAGAAAAATCATTGGAAATCATAAAACTATTTTGCAATTCCTGGGCCACATCTTCCCAGCTTAAGTCAAGAAAATGTTTAACAAAAAACAGATTACTTGAATAACCTAATGCCTCTTGAAAAGTTAAATTAGATCTGTATAACATATCTTTAATTACATAACCACCCGCATCTATCTGTGGTTCTATAAAGGTTAACTCTCTTGCCACCTCTGGCTTTAATTGTAATAAGGCTGTCCCAGAGATAATTTTAAATACTGAACCAGGTGGATACAAGCCTTGAGTTGCTCTATTTAAAAAAACCCCACTGCTATTTTCCGTATATTTTCCCCAGTCTTTTAATAGGCTGTTAGGGTCATAGGAGGGACTAGAAACCAGTGCTAAGATATTACCTGTTTTAACCTCTATTACAACAGATGCTCCTGCCTTTTCTCTATGTAATAACCATGCTATTTTTTGTAATTCTGGATTAATAGTAGTGTATACATTCCATCCAGCACGTTTTTTATCAATAAACCCAGGTTTAAGCAGGGTTTTTGCAAATAAAAATGAATTTAAGGAGTTTTCCAATCCCGTTTTTCCATACTTTGGTGAATCGTAGCCTATGATATGAGCAGCAGCTTCTTTTAAAGGATAATAACGAGTGTTATCTTTATCATTATTTCCAGCTAGCAAAGAACCATTAGCGGCATAAATAACTCCTTTGGTTGTAAAATTTTCCACAAGACGAGATCTAGCATTAAAAGGATGCTTAATTAAATTTTGTGCTTTGATAACCTGCCAGTATCCTAAGTTCAATATTAGGAGGAGAAAGATAAACCAAATCAACTTACTAATATTGATTAGCCGATTTCTGGACATCGATGATACAAAACCTTTTTCCCTACCTAACCAGATAATAATTCCTAACATAACAAAGCTGCTAATAGTGGAACTGCCTCCATAACCCATAAAAGGGAGGGGTAAACCGGTTAAAGGAATGAGCTTTGTAACTCCACCCATTATTACAAATGCTTGGACTATGAGCACACAAGTTAAGCCTGTAGCCAAAAGCCTGCTCCCAAAAGTTGAAATAAACTGTGCCCTTTTCAAAGAAAAAAAAGCAAAAAACAGATATAGTAAAACTACACCCGTAGTTCCTAGTAGTCCTAACTGTTCACCGATTACAGCAAAAACGAAATCAGTGTGGGCTTCAGGAATATTATTAGGGAAACCACCACCTAATCCCATTCCAGCAATCCCACCGCTGGCCAAAGCAAAAAGGGATTGAATAATTTGATATCCGCTTCCTTCAGGTTCTAACCATGGATTAAGCCAGCTTATGGCTCGAATTTGAACATGGGTAAAAGAAAAATATGCGATTATTGAGCCAAATATTAAGAGCACTATACCTTGAAGAGAATACTCTAATTTACCAGATGTAAGGTATAAAATAAATAAAAATGCCAAATAGAAAATCAATGCTGTTCCTAAATCCCTTTGTATAACAAGTAAGGCTATGCAGCCCATTGTCCCCAACCAAGCAGGCCATGAATTTTGCCATGCACCACTTGCCTTATCTTTAAACCAGCTGGCTAAAAAAACTAAATATGAAAGTTTAGCAGCTTCCGAAGGCTGAAAACGAAAACCATAAATATCCAACCAACTCTTGGCTCCACCAACTCGTATCCCGAATACTAAAGGTATAAAAAGCAAAAACAAGGTTAATACAAGCCAATAAAATTTATGTTTCAAAATAAAATCATTAGGGAATATATGTAAAGTTTTTAAAAATATAATCAGTAGTAAACAGCCCAAAGCTATCCAAAGTAAGTGCCTTGATGCCAACTGGGGCTGTAATCTGACAAGTATCAGCCAGCCAATAACAACCTTAAAGGTAACTAGGGAAAACAAAATATCTACTTCCCCCATAATGTATTTCACAGCAAAAAAGGTTATATAAAGGACAAGTAGTAAAATTAGGGTTGGAAGAAATAAATTTTTCATCCAATCTAAATGAATTGATAAAGACATATACCCGGCTAGCCCCATTAAAACTGCTAAATGCAGGCAGGTATAGCTCTTTATTTTATTGCCCATCACAACTTACCAAAATAAGCGTAATATTATCGACTCCTCCTCGTTCAAGGGCTATTTGTACTAATTGATTTACTGTTTTTTTCATATCAGTACCATTTTGAATGATTTCCCTTAGTATTTCATTATCATGCACTAAGTTATAAAGACCATCTGTACATAAAAGGAGTAAATCACCGGAGTTTATTTTAATTTCTACTTGGTCAATTTCTACTTCCCTCTCTGTCCCTAAGGCTCGGGTTAGAATATTACGATGGGGATGTCTATATGCTTCACTTTCTGTCAACTCTCCCTGTCTAAATAATTCTCCTACAAGAGAATGATCCCTTGTCAATAAATTAATCGATTTATCCCTAATAAGATAAGCCCTGCTATCGCCAATATGAGCGACATATAGTATATAATCAATAAATAAAGCAGCTGTAAGAGTAGTACCCATACCTGCGCAATTAGAATTTAATCTGGATTCTTTATAGACAAGTTCATTAGCTTTCTGAATAGCCTGACATAAGCCCTTGCTTTTTTGATTAGTAATTACTTGGCTAGTTAAAAAATCGTCTAGTGTTTTGATGGCTATGCTACTTGCCAGCTCACCTGCTTCATGGCCTCCCATACCATCAGCAACCACAAAGAGTCCTCTATTTTTGTCAGCGAGAAAACTATCCTCATTGGCTTTTCGTACCAGTCCGATATTTGTTAATGAGTTGACGTGCATTATTCCACCTCACCAGTTCCAGAGTACCACCTGCAAAATCAAAAGTTTCTCCGGCAGATATTTTTTTTATTTCACCTTTACGCTCTAAAACGATATATTCATTATGGACATATATCTTTTCATCCTCTATTTCTAAAGGTTCTTGAGGGTATATTAAAAGTGCTTGCCCTGCCGAAAATATGTTTACCTCAGTACCCAAGAGCTTTTGAGTTACCATAAGTACGGCAGCAGGCTCTTTAAAATGTTCTCTGTTCATTTCTTTATAAACTAAGAATAGGAAACTATATAAAAGCATCAATATTAAAGCTTGCCACCAGTATGCTAATAACCACACTTATTCCACCACTTTCCCTCTTAATTGTCCGCAGGCGGCAGCAATATCTGTACCCCGTTCCTCACGGATACTAGCCTCAATGCCAGAACTTGTAAGTACCTCTAAAAAATCTTGAATTTTAACTCTTTGAGGTCTCTGAAACTTTTCAGTTACAGTAGGGTTGACAGGAATTAGATTAATATGGCTAAAGATATCCTTTAAATAATCAGCTAATACATAAGCATGCTCTTTAGTATCATTAAAGTTATTTACTAAGGCATACTCGAAAGTAAGCCGCCTTCGAGTTTTCTTAACATAATATATACAGGCTTCTTTTAATACTTTTAAAGGATACTGTTGATTAACAGGCATTATCTGCGACCGTAGTTGATCTGTTGGCGCATGAAGAGAAACAGCAAGTACTATATCTAAATTTAAATCTGCTAAGTCAACTATCTTGGGTACTATTCCACATGTTGATATAGTTATCCTTCTTATACTTATATTCTGACCTAGTAGCTCATTTAATAATCTTATAGATTTAAGCACATTCTCAAAATTTAAGAGTGGCTCACCCATTCCCATATAAACTATATTCCCTACCATAAGATCATCATTTTCTATTTTTAAATAATTATTGACCGTATAAATCTGACTTAGAATTTCCCCAGCAGTTAGATTCCGCTTAAATCCACCTAGCCCTGTTGCACAAAAACCACAGCCCATGGCACAACCTACTTGGCTGGAAACACATAAGGTATTGCGCTTTTTACTTTTGGTACCACGGTATCTCATCAGCACACATTCAATATAATTGTTATCTTCTAAAGCAAAGAGATATTTTATAGTACCATCTTCTGATACTTGTTTTGTTTTCAAATTAAGGCAGGTAATTTTAGCATTCTGTGCTATTTTTTCTTTTAGTTCCTTACTAAAATTAGAGATATCTTCTATGCTTTCTATACCTTTTTTATGAACCCACTCAAATAGCTGTTTTGCCCGAAAGGCTGGTTCGTTTAACTCAATCATTAATTCTTTGATTTCTTCTAAACTCATAGAACGCAAATCTTTTTTCACATCTATCAATTCCTTTGCATACGGGCTATAAAAAATCCATCCATATTATGGCTAAAAGGCAGAAATTGTATCCAGCCTTCTTGACCTTCATTAGTACTATAGGGCAGATGTTTAGGTAAATTTGTGTCAAGGGAGAAATCAGGGTTGTCCTTTAAAAAGTCATTTATCACATTAAAATTTTCTTCCTGGGTAATTGTGCAAGTACTGTAAACCAAGGTACCACCTGGTTTTACTAATCGAGAAGCTTCTTTTAAGATTTCCTTTTGAATATGCACTAGCTCCCCTATATCCTTGGGCTTTTTACGCCACCTAGCGTCAGGGCGCCTTCCTAAAACCCCTAATCCTGAACAAGGAGCATCCACCAAAACAGCATCAACTTGTTCAAGTACTACTTGGGTTGCAGCTCTGGCATCCTGCAGCACTGTTTTTACAATTGTGATCCCCAATCTCTCACAAGTTTCCCTAATTAATTCTAAACGATGTTCATGGACATCAAAGGCTAGGATTTCCCCTTCATTATTCATTAGTTGAGCTAGATGGCTTGTTTTACCACCTGGTCCGCTGCAAACATCTAAAATTCGCAGACCCGCTCGGGGTGAAAGGATATGGCTTACAAGCATTGAGCTTTCGTCTTGGACAGTAAACAAACCAGCCTTAAATTCCTCAATTCTGCCAATATCTACATTACCTATTATTCTTAATCCTTCCGGGTTTTTCATGCTTTCCTGGCAGTTAATTTTTTGTATTTCTAAAGATTTTTTTAAGACCTCCCTGCTTGTCCTTAGGGTATTTGTTCTTATCCATAAAGGAGATGGATTATTGAAGAAAACACAAAGCTTAACTGTATTTTCTACTCCAAATTCCCCAATCCACCTTTCTACCAGCCAGATAGGAAAGGAATAAACAATGCTAATATGTTGAACCGGCTCTTCTTCTAAAGTTGGATAATTTATTTTCTGTCGATTTCTTTCTATATTTCTTAAGACCCCGTTCACAAATTTAACTGTACCCTGATGACCAAACTTTTTGGCCAGTTTGACTGACTCATTGATAGCAGCAGAAACAGGGACCTTATCTAAAAACATAATCTGATAAAGTCCCAGTCTTATAATATTTCTTATCCAGGGGGCCATTTTATTCACCTGTGGCTTTGCAAATTTATTAATAACCCAATCTAAATGTCCCTTATATTTTATACAACCATAAACAAGCTCGGTAGCCAACCCCTTATCCCGAGGGTCGGCTAATTGAAACTGGGAGAAAGCCTTATCTAAAGCAATATTTGCATAGGCTTCCTCTTCATTGACCTGATACAGAACCTTTAGTGCAAACTGGCGGGCTTCCATTAATCCCTTCTACCACCTAACATACCGGAAATTATTAAAAGTCTTAACAGGTTTAAGGCTGCCATTAAAGCTGCCGCTACATATGTTAAGGCTGCAGCATCCAACACCTTTTTTGTGCCCTTTAATTCTTCGCCGCTTAAAAAGCCTTCCTGGTCTAAAATAGCTAAGGCCCGAGAACTTGCATTAAATTCTACAGGTAAAGTAATAATCTGAAATAACACTACCCCAGTAAACAACAAAACACCTAATTGAGCTAAAGAAGGGATTCCCATAAAAAGACCTATCAGCAATAACGGAAAGGATAGGGTGGAGCCAATCCGGGTTACAGGAATAATGCTGTTTCGGATATGAAGAGGAGCATATCCGGTATCATGTTGGATAGCATGCCCTACTTCATGGGCAGCTACTCCTAATGAAGCTAGAGAACTGCCCCGGTAAACATCATTGGATAATCTTACCTTGCGGGAACGGGGGTCATAATGGTCAGATAATTGCCCCCCTGTCATTTCAATCTGTACATCATGTAACCCATAACCATCTAATATTCTTCTAGCAGTCTCGGCACCAGTAATACCTCTTTTAGATATGACCTTAGAATACTTATGAAATGTCGTCTGAACCTTTCCTTGAGCATACATAGCTAAAATAATACCCGGAATTAATAAAATCATCGTCCAATCTAATGGAAAAAACATTTACACTTCTCCTCCTTCTGCAAAATAGTTTACTGCCCTTTCAACTTGACACAAATTTACTCTGGTGTTATGACACGGTCCCTCAGGTCTTTCATTAACAATTCCAATTACAGGAATAACTTCTACATCCTGAATTCCACTTGTCAAATCCCTTTCACAAGCAATTGCTACTATTGCTTGAGGCCTTTTCTCTTTGATAAATTTCCTAGCGAAGGTTCCTCCAGTAGCCACTACCATCTGGGTCCCCTTTTCTACACTTAATGTTAACAAGTCACCTACAGGGCATTGACCACATTGTCTGCAATTGTTAACATCAACGGTAATTTTATAAGGACACTGAACCCTTTGTAAACAATGGGGTGCTAATATTAAGATTTTTCCCGGTGAAATTACCTTTTGTTCAAGCTTAACAAGCTGATTACTGACTTGAATATAAGAACTCTTTATTTTATCATCCTCAATTCCCAACCACTTTCCTAATTTTAAAGCTATAGGGAAAAGAAAATCTATGGCATTCCTGATAAATATGTTTGTTCCTTTATAAACCCTAAAGCTCCACAGGCTGTATATTAATAATAAGACTCCTATTGATATAATAAGAAAAAGCAGGATAAAAAATACCAAGGTGAGGGTTAAAATAATCTGATTCATTAGTAAATATTGCTTCGATACTAACCACCAAGCAAATAAAAAAATCAAAGCGATACCTAATAGACTAAAGGCTAATAAAAATATAAAAAGACGTTTTCTTGCGTCATTCATTGTTATCACCTAAAAAATGACCCCGTGAAATACCATAACCATTTACAAAAGAATTGGCAGTCATAATATTTTTCCCCGCAGGCTGTAGTTTAGTAATCAAAATAGGCTTATCACCTGTCTGTACCCAAAACCCCTGATCATCATGATAGACAATTTCACCAACTAGACTCGATTTCGGAAATCCGGGGTAATCCTGTAAAGATGTCTCCCATATTTTTAACCTAGTCCCCATTAAGAAGGAATATGCCCCGGGCCAAGGATTCATGCCCCTAATTAAGTTTTGAATATCTTGGGCTTTCTTTTGCCAATTAATAAGTTCATGTTCTTTATTTAATAATGGTGCATAGGTAGCCTGTCCATCATCTTGAGCTTGAGGGGTAATTTCTCCTTTAGCCATCATAGATAAAGTTTCAATAAGAAGTTGACCCCCTAATACCGCTAATTTGTCATGTAGTTCTCCGGTTGTTTCACTAGATCCAATTTCTACGGAAGTTTTAAGCAGCATATTGCCTGTATCTAATCCTTGGTCCATCAGCATAGTTGTTACTCCGGTTTCCTTTTCCCCGTTAATTATTGACCAGTGGATGGGTGCAGCTCCTCGGTATTTTGGTAAAAGGGAAGCATGTACATTAATACAGCCTAATGGAGGCAATTCCAATATTTCCTTCGGTAATATCTGCCCATAGGCCACAACAACAATTACTTCAGGCTTAAGATCAGCTAGTTTTTGAATAAATATGGGGTCTCTAATCTTTTCAGGCTGATAGACAGGCAACCCATATTCATCAGCTTTTACTTTTACAGGAGTAGGATTTAGCTTACTACCCCGTCCTTTAGGTCGATCAGGTTGGGTAACTACTCCCAAAATCTGATGACCGGCCTGTATAAGCTGTTCTAAGGTTTCAACAGCAAATTGGGGTGTCCCCATAAATACTATACCCATAGCTACCCTCCTAATCCTGCTTTCGTATATTCTTAGCCTTATCTAAAAAGACAATTCCATCTAAATGGTCTATTTCATGCTGTAAAGCTCTAGCAAGCAATCCCTCGCCTTCAATAACAACTTCTTTACCTTCAATATCGATTGCCTTGACCTTTACCTTGGCATTTCTAGAAACCTCACCAAGTAATCCAGGGCAGCTTAAACAACCTTCTGTATCGGTTTCTTCACCACTAGCCTCAATTATCTCAGGATTAATTAAAGCAATATTTCCTTCACCTACATCAATAACAATGACTCTTTTTAGAACCCCAACCTGTGGGGCGGCTAATCCAACACCACTTGCATCATACATGGTTTCTAGCATATTTTTTACTAATTTAGTAATATTGGATGTTATAGCCTTGACCGGTTTTGATTTTTCCCTTAGATGAGGATCTTCTTTCTTAATAATATTATAAATTGCCAACTAATATCTCTCCTAACGATTAATGACTGGGGACACACCTCTTTTGGGGATTCATCTTAGGCTGAGGTATGCCCCAACGAATGTAGGATAACATTCTTGGTCTGACATACTAAAAAGTCAATCTTTTGCGTCTGACAATAGCTCAACCCATAAGTATGTCCAACACATAATGCTTTCCCATAATATTATAGAATACTTTGCGGTTCAACATCAAGAATAACTCTAAGAGTTTTATTAGTTTCTCCTTTTAGAGTCTGATGCAACCCATATAGGGCCGCATTTTTTAAAAGCTCCAAATTTTTACCCTTCAAAATAATCTGCCAGCGGCAGCGATTTTTTATTTTGCCTATTGGGGCTTGGGCAGGACCTAATATCTCCACATTATCCACAAAATCCTTTTTAATAATCTCAGAAAAAGCTTCTAGATAAACAATCACTGTTTTTTCGTGATAATCAGTAACTAATATTCTTATTAGGTAGCTAAAGGGTGGATAATCCATAACCCTTCTAGCAGCTAGTTCCTGTTGATAAAATTGTAAAAAGTCCTGTTTTTTACCTGCTTCAATGGAGTAATGGTCAGGGCTATATGTTTGAATAATAACCTGGCCTTTTTTTGCCCCCCGTCCTGCTCTGCCGGCAACCTGGGTTAAGAGCTGAAAGGTACGCTCACCGGAGGTGTAGTCAGGAAGATTTAAAGAAATATCGGCAGCTATAACACCTACCAAGGTTACGTTAGGAAAATCTAAACCCTTGGTGATCATTTGAGTACCTACTAGGATATCTGATTCTCCTTTTTTAAATACAGCCAATAAATTCTGATGGGCGTTTTTATTCCCTGTTGTATCAACATCCATCCGTGTCACCTTAGCTTGAGGCCAAATTAACTTTAATTCCTGTTCTACCTGCTGTGTACCAGTACCAAAATAACGGATAAAGGAACTGCCACAACTTGGACATCGTGGAGGTACCCTAGTCTTATAACTACAATAATGGCACTTCATTTCCAGAGTAGCCGCATGATATGTTAAAGAAATGGAACAATTACGACACTTTAGAGGACTGCCGCATTCCCTGCATAATACAAAAGTTGAAAAACCCCGTCGATTTAAGAAAAGAATTATTTGTTCGTCTTTATTTAATGCTTCTGTTATAGCCTCGGAAAGAGCCCTACTGAAAATACTTTTATTTCCTAATTTAAATTCTTCTCTGAGGTCAACAACCTTAACATCTGGCAAAGAATTTTTGGTAACTCTTTCCGGCATTTCTATTAAGCCATATTCACCCTTTTGAGCAAAATAATAGCTTTCTATTGAAGGGGTAGCACTCCCTAAAACTAAAACAGCATTTGACAATTGTGCCCTTTTTAGAGCAACTTCCCTGGCATGATAGCGTGGCTCAGGCTCACTTTGCTTATATGTTGTTTCATGCTCTTCATCAATTATGATTAACCCTAAATTTTGTACAGGAGCAAAAATTGCACTTCGTACTCCAATAATAACCTTAGCCTGTCCTATGCGCAGACTTTCCCATGCATCCAGTCTTTCCCCTTGGGATAGGTTGCTATGGAGCACAACGACTTTGTCTCCTAATATACTCTTGAAGCGGCCTATTATTTGAGGTGTCAAAGCTATTTCAGGAACCAAAAGTATGGCACCCCGCCCCCTCTTAAGTGCAGCATTAATACTAGTAAGATATACTTCGGTTTTACCACTACCTGTTATACCATGTATTAAAAAAGTTGTATGAATTTCAGCATCTAAAGCTTCATTTATTCTCTTTATTGCCTCTTTTTGATAATTATTTAACTCTAAGACCACGTTATTAGCAAATTCTTCATGGACTTCTGGTAGTCGCTGCTCCCGAAACTCATATTTCTCAATTATTCCTTTATTGATCAAAGCAGCCAGAATATTATTATTTATCCCCAAAATATTAGTTAGCTGAGCTTTAGATTGGGGACCATTTGTTACAAGGTATTGTACAACTTCCATTTGCTTAGGGGCTCTTTTTAACTGTTCAGCTATTTTTTCTTCTATGTTAACTTTTGCTCTAAAACAGGTTATTATTTTTTCTTTCCCCAAAGGTGTAAACTGCCAGTAAAAATTCAGTACACCTCTTGACTGCAAATCTTCTAAAGCACCATTACAGTTTGCGCCAAACCTTTTTATTAGTTTGTCAATTTTTTGCGGACCCTTACTTAAGGCTTCAATAATGTTTTTTAGCAGAGAATCCAAGAGAGCTAAAGTTTGTGTTAATTCTCCTAAAGAGCAAGCATCTTCTAGCTTTACCCATTTTTCCTTTTGGACTCTGGCATAGGGCGGCAAAATATATTCTAATATTTTATGTAACGGAGAAAGATAATAAGCACTAACCCAAAGAGCCAATTCTACCATTTCCTGGGAAATTACCGGTTCTTTATCAATAATATCTTTAATTTCTTTCAAATTCATTGCTTCACTAGAATTGGGAAAATCCACAACAAACCCATCACATAGCTGGGATCCCAACGGCACCTGGACACGACAACCAACCCTCAATACTTCTTCCATAGAAGGAGGAACATGATAATCAAATACTTTTGTGTCTATTTTGGTGGAAACGTTAACGCAAACTGCTGCAATTTTCAACAGAAATTTTCCTCCTTCATTATTAAGTGGGCGAATCCGTAGAGAAATTTTACGGAGTTCGTAACCAGTGCCCGGAAAAAGCATTTTATCAAACCACGGGCCCCTACGGGGCACACTGTTAACGCAAATTAGTTATTTATGGATTTATATTCTGGATGACGTTTTATGTAATGTTAGTTTTGCGAATGGTCCAAATTGATATTTTTTATTAATTGTATTTTAGCATATTACGGGCTAAGAAGTTTACTAATTACATCTTAAACTAGGTGATAATAGTGAATTCGGAACAATTTAAATATTATTTTTACCGTGTATATCCGTGTGCCCCCTTGGGGCCCGTGGTTTAATATAGTTAATAAAAAAGTTGGGCAGGGCCCAACTTTTTTTACATACCTACTTCTTTTTTCAATTGTTCAACTCTATCTAAGCGCTCCCAAGGTAAGTCAAGATCAGCTCGACCAAAATGACCATATGCTGCAACTTGTCTATAGATAGGCTTTCTGAGATCTAAATCCTTAATAATTGCTGCTGGGCGTAAATCGAATACTTTATTGATAGCTCGGGAGACTATTTCTTCAGCTACCTTATTTGTTCCAAATGTCTCCACTAAAACTGACACAGGATGAGCAACACCAATAGCATAAGCAAGTTGAATTTCACAGCGATCAGCTAAGCCGGCAGCAACAACATTCTTAGCCACATATCTAGCAGCATAAGCAGCAGATCGGTCAACCTTAGTGGGATCTTTCCCAGAAAATGCTCCGCCACCATGACGAGCCATACCACCATATGTATCTACGATAATTTTCCTTCCGGTCAAGCCAGAGTCGCCTTGGGGCCCTCCAATGACAAAACGACCGGTAGGATTTATAAGATACCGGGTTTTATCATCAATCAATTCAGCAGATATGACAGGTTTTATTACTTTTTCAATAATATCTTTTCTAATTGTCTCAAGTTCTACCCCTGAACTATGCTGTGTAGAAATAACAACAGTATCAACCCTTAATGGCTTATCTCCCTCATATTCAACAGTAACCTGGGATTTGCCATCAGGCAATAAATAATCTAATTCATTATTTTTTCTTACATCACTAAGCTTTTTAGTAAGCTTATGTGCTAAGGAAATTGGTAAGGGCATATACTCAGGTGTTTCGTTAGAAGCATAACCGAACATCATTCCTTGGTCCCCTGCCCCAATAGCCTCAATTAAATCATCAGGCATTTCTCCATTCTTAGCCTCAAGTGCCTTATCAACACCTAGAGCAATATCAGTAGATTGCTCATCAATGGAAGTTAATACTGCACAAGTGTCAGAATCAAAACCATACTTAGCTCGAGTATAGCCAATATCTCTTAATGTTTCTCTAACAATTTTAGGAATATCTACATAACAGGATGTAGTAATTTCACCCATAACTAAGACTAAACCAGTGGTTACTGCAGTTTCACAAGCAACCCTAGCCTTAGGGTCACATTGGAAAATAGCATCTAAAACAGCATCGGAAATTTGGTCACATATTTTATCAGGATGACCTTCGGTTACCGATTCGGAAGTAAAATATTTGCGCAAAAAAATCACTCCTTATTTAATAGCTTGTTCACTTCATTAAGAATACAATTGGCTACTTCATCTTTACTTAATAGAGGCAAGTCCTGTTGAGTATCATCTCTATAGTACAATGTCACTTTATTGGTATCATAATTGAAACCAGCATCCTCTAAGGTAACATCATTGGCTACGATGAAGTCCAAATTCTTTTTTATCAGCTTTTTTCTAGCATTTTCTTTTAAATCATTAGTTTCGGCTGCAAATCCAACCAAAACCTTATTTCCTTTATTTTCTCCCAAAAAACTCAGAATATCTGGGGTTCTTTCTAACTGTAATTGCAAATCATCATTTAATTTTTTTATTTTTTGACTATTGTAGCTTTGGGGACGATAATCAGCCACAGCAGCAGCTTTTATAATTATATCCTGTTCTAAATAAAACTTTTTTACTTCTACAAGCATTTCCTCAGCAGACTCAACAGGAATAAAAGCTACACCCCGAGGCCTGTCCAAGTTAGTAGGTCCTGATATTAAAGTAACTTGGGCTCCCCTTTGTTGTGCACATCTAGCCAAAGCATAACCCATTTTACCGCTGCTTTTATTTGTCAAATAACGAACTGGGTCAATTGGTTCTCTAGTAGGACCTGCGGTAATCAAAATTCTTTTTCCTTCCAAGTCTTTCTTTAAGAAATCCAATAAATGATTTATTATAATTTCCGGCTCAGCCATTTTCCCTTTCCCACTGTAGCCACAGGCTAAGTTGCCTTCTTGAGGTTCAATAAAATAATACCCCAGATTTTTTAGTTTAGTAATATTTTCCTGGAGAATAGGGCTATTATACATATTCACATTCATAGCCGGAGCAAAAATAACTTTAGCATGAGTTGCCATTATGGTTGTTGTTAAAAAATCATCTGCAATTCCTGAGGAAACCTTACCAATAACATTTGCAGTAGCTGGTGCTATCAAGAAGAAATCCGCCTTATCAGCAAGAGCTATGTGCTCTACATTCCATTTTTCAGGTTTCTGAAACATATCGGTTATTACAGGATTGCCTGACAAAGTACTTAAAGTAAGGGGGGTAAGAAAAGCCTGGGCCCCTTTGGTCATTATACAATTAACATCGGCACCTAACTTTTTTAGCCTGCTTACTATTTCAGCAGTTTTATAGGCTGCAATTCCTCCCGTAACGCCAACAACAACGGTTTTATTATTTAACATAAGAAAAACCCCAATCATAGTGACTAGTTTAGGATGATGTCCTAATTGTACGTGTGGTCATGAATGTCCAGCTTTCCTGACGTGCGACGATGATTGGCAATTTACCAGGATGTGCTACCGTGCCATAGATTTTTATTTCTTTCGGCGGCACGGTGGCACGGACATGCAGAGTATCCATTTAGCCACCACACAGTCATGCAGGTTAACCTCTTATCCAAAAAAAAGCGTAAATATCACTTAATTCCCGTTTTAGTTCTTTCGTATGTTATTTTACCTTCTGCAATTTCAGATAGGGCATTAGTGACGGGTTTAGTAGATTCGGTAGTTACCATTATATGCGCACCCTCTACAATACTTCTAGCCCTTTTGGCTGTTGCCACAACCAGTGAATATTTGCTATCAACCTTGGTAACCAAAACATCTATTGAAGGCTTAATCATAGTAATTCCTCCTATAAATAACAAGCTTTGTTCCTTTGCACCCTGCACTTTTCTGCAACAAGTATAGCCTTAATTTTTTCTGTTGCTACCTCTACTTGATCATTTATTACAACATAGTCATAATTATGCATACATAACATTTCTTCTTTTGCACAGCTTAACCTTTTTTCAATTTCTAAAAGATTTTCTGTTCCCCTATTCGTAATGCGATTTTCCAATTCATGCATAGAAGGAGGTGCAATAAAAACTAGTACTCCATCTGGCTTGTTTGTTCTAACTTTATGTGCCCCTTGAGGATCGATTTCTAAAATGCAATCTTTACCATCCAAAAGCATATCTTCAACAAATTTCTTCGGTGTTCCATAATAGTTATCATAAACCTTAGCCCATTCTAATAAAGCATCCTCTTTTATTTTATTTTCAAAATCTTCTTTAGTGAGAAAAAAATACTCCCGTCCATCTTTTTCGCCAGTTCTGGGGCTTCGTGTAGTAGCTGAAATTGAATATTGAATTTCTGCTTCTCTTAATAAGCTTTTACAAATAGTGCCTTTTCCCGCACCGGAAGGACCAGATAATACTAAAAGAATGCCTTCCTTATTTGCCATATCCAACAACTCCTTTAATCTTCCTGTTCTTCATTATGTACCGGAGCATCCTTAGCTGCCAACCGATGGGCAACAGTTTCTGGTTGGACTGCGGAGAGTATAACATGATCACTGTCAGTAATAACTACAGCCCTGGTTCTTCGGCCATATGTTGCATCTACTAACATACCCCTATCTCGGGCTTCTTGAATTATTCTTTTTATAGGTGCAGACTCAGGACTGACAATTGCTACAATTCTGTTGGCGGAAACGATATTTCCAAACCCAATATTTATCAATTTAATACCCATTTTTGCCCTCCTTTTAAAATAGTAGCTAGTGGCTGGTTATTAGTGGCTAGTAGTAAGTCGATAGTCGATAGAAAAAAATTAAGACATAATGCTATGATTGTTTTCTTAATCTAGCAAAGCGGAATCTTAATCTAACGGAACGAATGTGGAGTGAAATCTATTTTTCATTCAATATTCTGTACTTGTTCTCTAATTTTCTCTATCTCACTCTTCATGTCCACTACAAGCTGAGCGATTTCTAAATCATTGGACTTAGAACCTATTGTATTAGTTTCCCTATTCAATTCTTGAACAAGAAAATCCAGCTTACGTCCGACACTTTCACTTGAACTTAAGGAATTTATAAATTGTTTATAATGGCTTTCTAGCCGAACTAATTCTTCAGTGATGCTGCATTTTTCAGCAAAATAGACAATTTCTTGTGTTAACCTGTTTTCGTCATACTGGGTCTCATCCAATAATTCTTTAATCCTTGCCATTAATTTTTCTCGATACTCCTCTACTACCATCGGACCTCGGGCACTTACTTGTTCACTAAATTTCCTCAAAAGAAAAATCCGATGTTTCAGGTCATTCTTTAAGGCTTCCCCTTCTGTTTGACGCATTTCAATGAGTTGATTGAGAGCTTTGGTGAGCGCTTCTTCCATTATGGTCCAAATATCAGCCAAATCCTCTTCCAGCTCTTCTAATTTTATAACTTCTGGTAAAGCTACTAATTGGTGAATATTGATATTAGGGGGAATTTCAAGATAACTAGCCAAATCCTTCAAAGATTTATAATAAGCTATGGCATTGTCTTTGTCAACTTTAATCTCTGGTTTTTTTGCTCCTGTTTCTTCTACTTTAAAATAAATCTCCACCCTACCCCGCTGAATATATTTTTGTACCAACCGTCTGATATTATCCTCTAATAACATATACTGTCTGGGCTGTTTTGTGATAATTTCTGAATATCTATGATTAATTGATTTTATTTCTACTATAAACTTTTTAGCGAAGTTTTCAGCTTCCCCACGCCCATAACCTGTCATACTGCGCATATTTATTCCTCCTTGTAAGATAAATATATATACTATAATTAACCAAAACCTAGTAAAACAAGCATATTGGAAACAATTCTCTTTTAAAATAATATTTCCTGCATAAAAAAACGCCCAAGGGGCGTTTTTTAGCTGATTTTCTATATAATTAACGATTATGCACCACGGGCCATAGACTATCGTCTATCGACTATCGACTATAGTCTATCTGTATTAATTACCCCGCGGTAGACCTCTATCGCCGGACCGGTCATATAGATATGATTATTTTCAGCCCATTCAACAGTTAATTCACCACCAAGTAATTTTATAGAAGCTTTCCTATTAAGATAATTATTTAGAACACCTGCGGTTAAAGTAGCACACGCTCCTGTGCCACAGGCCAAAGTTATTCCTGCACCCCGTTCCCAAACTCGCATCACAACCTCAGAGGGACTAACAACCTGGACAAATTCAACATTAGTTTTTCGGGGGAAAACTGGATGCTTTTCAATTAAAGGACCCCACTTTTCAATTTCTATCGCTGTTATATTGGGTACAAAGATAATACAATGGGGATTACCCATACTAACTGCAGTGATTTCAAATTCTTTATCAAAAACCTTTAATTTTTCCTTAATTACCTGTCCTTCTTCGCCAAACATTGGAATTTGGGCTCTTTCTAGTTTAGGCTCACCCATATCAACTCGGACGGCAGCTACCCTATTATTATCTAAAATAATTTCTGGAATAATTTTACCTGCTAAGGTTTCTACTTCTATTATTTTTTTGTTAATTATCCCCTCTTCATAAATAAACTTAGCAAAACACCTAATACCATTACCACACATTTCAGCTTCACTACCATCGGAATTTATAATCCCCATTTTAATATCTGCGGTTTCTGAAGGCATAATAAGCAAAATTCCATCAGCGCCAATCCCAAAATTCCGATCGCAAAGTTTAGGAGCCAATAAGGAATAATCTAATGGGGAATCTTCCTCTAATAAGTTAACTAAAATAAAGTCATTCCCTAATCCATGCATTTTTACAAAATTCACACTTACACATCCTTTCTCATCTGCTTTCAGGTTGAGCTTTAGGGTCGGATATACTTAAGGGTTTAGCTATTGCGTCTGACATCTACTTATAGGTTGAGCTTTAGGGTCGGACAATACTTAAGGGTCTGGCTTGGGCGTCTGACACAAGCTTTGAGATTTTTTCTGGGCCCTGGGCCCTGAACACCGAGCACTTGAACCCTGATCCCTGGGCCCTGGACACTGAACACTGAACCCTGGGCCCTGAACCCTGGGCTCTGGGCACGATTTTATCAGACGCGTAATCTTCACCCAGAAGTACTGTCAGACGCAATATCTTCGCCCAGGAGTAATGTCCGACCCAATATCTTGACCCGCAAGCATATGTCACCGTCAGGCCCTTAATGTTCTCCCCAAATTTAAACGATATCTTTTCAAGCTGCGATACATATTCTGCAAAATTGTTATCCCGCCGGAAACAGCAATTATAATCAACCAACTATTTAAAGACAGAGGAGTAGTTTTAAATATTTTTTGGAAAAAAGGCAAATAAATTACCATTAAATGCATTATTACCGAACAGCTTACAGCACCTACTAAAAATGGGTTTGAGAAAAAGCCTAATTCAAAAATGGAATATTTCTCCGAACGACAATCAAAAACATGAAACAGCTGGGAAAAAACGAGAGTTGTAAAAGCCATAGTTCTCGCTGCATCTAAATTCTTAGTTAAATAGAAACCAATAATAAATACTAAAAGTGTCCCGACACCTATTAATGTTCCCCTAACTGCTATGCGCCTGGCCAAGCCATAGGCAAAAATACTTTCTTTAGGATGTCTAGGTTTTCTGTACATAATATCAGGATCAGCTGTATCAACACCTAAAGCCATTGCTGGCAATCCATCAGTTACCAAGTTAACCCACAATATCTGTATCGGTAATAAAGGTAGGGGCAATCCCATTAATGAAGCAAAAAACATGGTTAAAACTTCACCTACATTACAGGATAAAAGATATCTAATGAATTTCCTGATATTATCATAAATAGCCCGGCCTTCCTCAACGGCAGCTACAATAGTTGCAAAATTATCATCCCCTAAAATCATAGAGGAAGATTCCTTTGTTACATCTGTACCATTAATTCCCATAGAAATTCCAATATCAGCCTCTTTAATTGCTGGAGCATCATTTACTCCATCCCCGGTCATAGCTACCACATGTCCCCGTTTTTTAAGGGCTTTAACAATCCGGAGCTTGTGTTTTGGAGAAACTCTAGCATAAACAGTTACATTATTAATTATTTTTTTTAATTCTTGGTCTGAAATTTCATCTAATTGGCTGCCCGTTAAAATAAGGTCCTCATCATTATATATTTTTAATTCTTTACCGATTGCCTGAGCAGTGACTTTATGGTCACCCGTTATCATAACTGTTTTAATGCCGGCATTTTTACATACAGCAACAGCCTTAATTGCTGCAGGACGGGGCGGGTCAATCATTCCTGCTAATCCTACAAAAATCAGGTCATCTTCAATCTCAGCTTCATTTCTTTCATAATCAAAATTAACTGGAATTTGTTTATAAGCCAGACCTAAGACTCGAAGGGCTTCTCTAGCCATCTTATCATTATTTTCTAATATCTTTTGTTTTAACCCTTGGGTTAAAAGAACAATTTTCCCTTCCCACCAAGTATATTTGCAATTTTCTAAAACAATATCCGGGGCCCCTTTGGTATAAATGTTCAGCTTATTATTATTTAGATAAACAACAGACATTCTCTTACGCTCAGAATCAAAAGGCAGTTCATATACTCTTTGCTCATCTTTTTCTATACGTTCTCTCCAAATACCTGCTTTTGCAGCTAAAACTAAGAGGGCTCCTTCAGTAGGATCACCTAATATCTGCCAAGGATTAGTGTTTTTCTTTCTAAACATTCCGGCTATAACAGTTTCAGTTTTCCTTAGCTTTGAATTATTGCACAAGGCGGAAACTTTAAAAGCTAAATCCAATGATTCCTTATTTCTCATCATGCGGGATTTATCCCCAGAAATAACCACCTCTCCCTTAGGATCATAGCCTTCTCCTGTTATTTGAATTGTTTCATTACTAATAAATATCCTGCGCACTGTCATTTCATTTTGGGTAAGTGTGCCTGTTTTATCAGAACATATTACTGTGGCACATCCCAAGGTTTCTACAGCAGGCAGCTTCCTGATAATTGCTCTTCTTTTAAGCATTTTTTGAACTCCCACTGCTAGGGCAATAGTTACAATAGCAGGAAGTCCCTCAGGTATAGCAGCCACAGCCAAACTGACTCCCACCAAAAACATTTGGTAAATGGGCTCACCTCTGAGAATACCGGTAATAACGACTACCAAAACAATTAAAAGACAAAAGACTACCAACCATCTTCCTAGTTGCTCAAGTCTTCTTTGGAGTGGAGTTTGATCATCAGTAACTTTTTGAATTAGTCCCGCTATCTGCCCCATTTCCGTTTGCATCCCAGTATCAACAACAATACCCATTCCTTTTCCCCGGGTAACAGTAGTACCCATATAGGCCATATTCTTCCTATCGCCTAAACTGGTATTCTTATCAAATATTGAACCGGCTATTTTTTTAGCAGGAACAGATTCCCCAGTCAAAGAGGATTCTTCTATTTCCATTTGAACTGTTTCTAGTAAGCGCAAATCGGCAGGAATTATATCACCGGTTTCTAATAAAACCAGTTCACCCGGCACCAACTCCCGAGCTGGTATCTTTTTTTCCATACCATCTCTGATAACCATAGCTTCTGGAGCTATTAATTTTTTCAAAGCGTCCATGGACTTCTCTGCCCGGTATTCCTGTACAAAACCTAAAATTGCATTAAGAATGACGATAATCATTATGGTAATAGCATCAGCATATTCTCCTAAAAAACCCGAGATAATTGTAGCTGCCAAAAGTACGATAACCATGAAGTCCTTAAACTGATTTAATAGAATTTTAATTGGAGATGCTTTTTCTTTTTCCTGCAGTTGATTAAACCCCACCAACTCCAGCCTGCGTTTAGCCTCTTTTGAATCTAATCCCATTTTTACATCAACCTGAAATTCCTCTAAAATTTCCAGGTCATGCATATTATACCAAAGTCTATTTGCCATAGGTTTCTCCTCACTTTGCAGAGTATTAAGTAATTTTTATTCAAATATTAAAGGAAAAATTACTTTTACTTTGGGGTTGAGATATTGCGTCTGACAGTACTTCTGGGTGAAGATTTTGCGTCTGATAAAATCGTGCCCAGAGCCCAGGGTTCAGGGCCCAGAAAAAAAATCTCAAAGCTAGTGTCAGACGCAATAAATTGTCCCCATAGTATTGTCAGACGCTCAAGCTAGACCCTTAAGTATTGTCCGACCCCAAAAGTCAACATATAAGCAGATGTCAGACGCAATAAATTGCCCCCACAGTAATTGTCAGACGCTCAAGCTAGACCCTTAAGTATTGTCCGACCCCAAAAGTCAACATATAAGCAGATGTCAGACGCAATAAATTGCCCCCACAGTAATTGTCAGACGCTCAAGCTAGACCCTTAAGTATTGTCCGACCCCAAAAGTCAACATATAAGCAGGTGTCAGACGCAATAAATTGCCCCCACAGTAATTGTCAGACGCAATAAATTGCCCCCATAGTAATTGTCAGACGCTCAAGCTAGACCCTTAAGTATTTCCGACCTGCTAGCTAAACCCATTAGTAATATGGTATACTTGCAAATTAGGAGGTGACTAACTTGTCATTAGACGGTATAGCCATAAGAGCTTTAGTTGACGAACTTAAGCCCCAGTTAATTGGCGGCAGAATAGATAAGATACAACAGCCTGATCATAATACTCTAATCATTACTGTTAGGCAGCCCGGTAAAAATCTGCGGCTTTTAATAACTTCAAAACCCCAAAGTGCCCGCTTCCATTTAACCCATAATGCCAGACAAAACCCTCTTCAGCCCCCTTTGTTTTGTATGGTACTAAGAAAGCACCTAGAAGGAAGTAAAATTATTAATATTGAACAGCAAGGTCTAGAAAGAATTGTTCACTTTATATTAGAAGGTTTTGATGAGTTAGGTGATAAGGTAAATAGAATCCTCATTGGGGAGTTTATGGGAAAGCACAGTAATCTAGTTTTAGTAAAACAAAAGGAAGGTATAATTCTCGATAGTATTAAACGTTTAAGTCATGCAGTGAATCAATACCGCGAAATATTACCAGGGGTTCCTTATATATCTCCACCACCCCATGAAAAAATTAAACTAGAGGAATTAACTGTAGAAAACTTAATTGATAGTTTTTTAAATCTGCCCCCTGAGCAAAAAGTCCATAAAGCATTGCTTAATATAATTGAAGGTATTGGACCCCAAACAGCCAAAGAGTTAACAGTTCGAGCCGGAATCGATCGGGAAAACAGTCTGGAATTTTTAGGTGAATATGAATACTTAAGTCTTTGGAAAAGTCTTAACTGGTTAAAAAACCAAATATTATCCCAAACATACCAGCCTACACTTATCAGAGATACTGATGGCAAGCCTTTTGCTTTTGCTCCCTTTTCCTTAGAGCAATTTGACGGTTTAGAACAAGAAACATATTCTTCTATGGGTGATTTAATAGACTCGTTCATCGGCAAAAGTGAAGAAACAAATCTCTTCAAACAAAAATCCAGCGACCTGGAAAAAATAATTGAAAAAGAACTAGACCGCTGCCAGCGCAAATTAGCTATTCAACTGGAAAAAATCGCAGAAGTCGAGATAGCAGCCAAATATAAACTATGGGGTGAACTTATTACCGCCAATTTACACAATCTCAAGCAAGCTAAAGAGGCAATAGTTTCTAATTTTTATTCAGAGGAATTGGAGAATATAGCTATTCCTCTGGAAGCAAACTTAACTCCTAATGAAAATGCTCAAAAATATTTTAAAAAGTATAGTAAAGCAAGAGTAGGTTCCGAAAAAACCCTTGAACAAAGTAAAATAACCATGGAAGAAATAAAATATTTGGAAAGCATCAAAAATAGTTTAGATGGATCTGATAATCCCCAGGATCTGCAGGATATTAGATGGGAATTAGAAGAAGCCGGTTATGCTAAAGCCCGGCCACAAAAAAATAATAATAAGGTTAAAACCACTGCTCAGTCAGAACCTCTGGCAGTTGCTATCGAAGATTATAAAATATTAATTGGAAAAAACAACAAGCAAAATGACTATGTAACTTTTAAGTTAGGTAAAAATGAGGATTTATGGCTCCACGTCAAGGATATTCCCGGTTCCCATGTAATTATTAAAAACCCCGATAAAAAGGAAATTCCCCAAAAAATCTTCGACACAGCCGCTAATCTGGCAGCCTATTATAGCAAGGGACGTTATTCGGCACAGGTGCCAGTTGACTATACATTAAGAAAAAATGTAAAAAAACCCGGAGGATCAAAACCGGGGATGGTAATATATGAGCATCAAAAAACAATTTATATTACACCGGATGAAGAAAAGGTTTTACAATTGCTCAAAAAAGACACCAGCCATTGAGGAGACCACTGAAAAAGTCCAGTTCCGTGTCATTCTGAATGAAACGAAGTGTAATGAAGAATCTATAAAGCCTCGAAAATGCTCAGATCCTTCGCTATCGCTCAGGTAAGCAGGGTATCAAAATCATGTGTTCAGATTTTGTTTACATCGCTTAGTTTTTTCACCTAATGACAAGTTTGGCTATTTGCCATATTACTTAACTTTTTCAGGTGCCTTCGCCATTGAGGCGGTGTCTTTATGAGTAGTCTTTTAACCATTTGTCCGAAAGACCCGTGGTTAAATTTTATTTTTTTCACTTTTATTTATTCATTTCATCCAAATAGCTGACTGCACTTAGTCCGGCAACTGCTCCTTCGCCTACTGCTTTAGCCAACTGATAAGGAGAACCAATGCAGTCACCAGCAGCAAATACACCTGAAATATTTGTAGCCATTTTTCTATTTACTACTATTGCATTTTTTTCAAGCTCCAATCCAGGCAATAGTTGAGCAGGAGGGATACTATCTCTGATAATAAATAATCCATCTATTTCAAGGGTTTCCCCTTCTGTCTCTAAAGCTTGTAACCTATCTGTACCTAATAGCGCCTTAGGTCTTTCATTTAAAATCCGAACTCTGCTATCGATGCTTCCCAGCCCTTGATACAAAGGAAGATATATAACTTGACTAGCTAATCCCGCCAAAAAATTAACCTCTTCCTCGGCTTCAGTATTATAACCGATTACTGCAACCTTTTTTCCTTTATACAAAGGACCATCACACGTAGCACAATAACCCACACCCTTGCCAAGAAGTTCTTCCTCTCCTGGCAGGTATTTAGGATTTTGCAAGCCTACTGCAATTATAATTGCATTACACATAATCATATTCCCTTTACTGACAACATTAAAAGATTTCCCGGCAGGATAAATATTATCAATTTTTTGATATTCAATTTTTATATCTAATTGTTGAACATGATTGAGATAGTTATTCCGCAGTTCTTCTCCCGACACATCCCAGAAACCTAAATAGTTATTGATATGGGGAGCCTTATGAAGTTTGGGACTGCAAAATTCTCCACCATACACTATTGCCTTTTTGTTGCGAATTGTGGCATTAACGGCCGCCGAAAGCCCAGCTGGTCCGCATCCGATAATTAAAATATCCCATTGAGGAAAATCCATATATTATCCCCCTCGAAACCGAACTATAACTCAAATATTTATAAATTATTATACCCTTTACTTCATATGTTAAACCTTTTAGTGATTTAACTCTTTCTAGCTGCAAGTAAAGTCCATAAAATAAAGATGCTATTCTTAGATCTAAGAATAGCATCTTCTTATAAAATCTCACCCATTCACTTAATTATCAACAAAACCTTCACGCCAGGCAAAGGTGGCTAACTGGACACGATTCTGGAGGTGAAGTTTCTCCATGATATTGCAGAGGTGATTCTTTACAGTATTTTCAGTAATAGCCAACTCAAAGGCAATTTCCTTATTAGTTATTCCCTGAGCTACTTGAATTAAAACCTCACCCTCCCTTTCAGTTAGATTAAATTTTTGATAATCTACTTCCTTCTGCTTTTTAGACAAGTTTGCAAATTCTTTTAAAATTTTACTTGCTATCGTCTTTGATAAAGCAGCTTCACCCTTTAATAAACCTTTTATTTGTTTTATTAAATCATCTGGTTCCATACTCTTTAATAGATAACCTTGGGCTCCGTTTTTAATTGATTTAAATAAATTATCATCATCCTCAGATATTGTCAGCATAACTACTTTACACTGTGGGAGCTCTTCTTTAATAGCTCTTACAGCATCTACTCCTGTCATTTCAGGCATTTCCACATCCATAATAATAATATCGGGTTTAAGTTCTCTAGCTTTTTCCACCCCTTCTCTACCATTACTTGCTTCACCAATTATTTCTAATTCCTTTAGCTCATTTAATAAACTGGCTATCCCTTTACGGAATAAAGCGTGATCATCGACTAAAAGTACTTTAAACTTCAATAATTCCATGCCCCCTTTAAATAAGCTATACAATTAATTTACTATCTTAATTATTATTTTCATATTGACTTTTCATCGGCAAAGTCAATTCCACAAGTGTTCCTCTGGGCTCACTAGGAAGTACTTTTAAATTGCCACCGATAATTTGGGCTCTTTCCTTCATTATTGTTAATCCAAAATGTTCATTAGTGCCCTTATTTAAAGTAGTTAAATCAATACCTTTTCCATTATCAGTAATTTTAATTTTTAGCTCATTTTCATTTTTGGTTAAAATAATATTTGTTTTAGTAGCTCGGGCATGCTTTCTGATATTTGTTAAAGCTTCTTGAATAATTCTAATTAATTGAACCTTGACATCAGTAGGTAGAATAAGTGCTTCTTGACAATCATAGAAAAAATCGGCTTCGATATGATTTATATAACCAAAGTTTTTTAGATAGTCTTCCATCCATACTCTAAAACAACTAGTTTCTTCCTTTGGAGGTGTTTTTAAATCGAAAATGTTCTGACGCACTTCATTAACAGCCTCTTGAGTAACCTGTCTAATTTCAACTATGTCTTTGACAATAGAATCATGGTTATCATGCTTTTCTAAATTCTTTTGAATATTATATGCCTTGATATTTAAATAGACTAAAGCTTGTGCTAGGCCATCATGCATTTCTCTGGCTAATCTGTATCTTTCCTCTAGAGTAGCATAATTTTGAATTGCCTTTTCAAATTCTTTTTTTTCAGAGATATCCCTTAAAACAAGCTTTACCAACGGCCTTTCATCACCTACAGCAGGTATGTAGGAATAACTGGCACCAACTTTAATTTTTTTGCCATTTTTACAAACTAAACACATTTCTACATAGGGAACTGAAATATGTTTTTCCAAGCAAGTCTTACCCCAGCACTCCCTATGTCCACAGTCTACATTCATGCAACCTTCGGGATTTTGAGAATTCCAACAGGCCTCTGTACTTTTTAAGCACTGGTTCATTTCTTCACAAGTAATTTTCCGGATTACCTCTTTCGCTTTCCAACCTGTTAGTTTTTCTACTGCCGGGTTAATATCAAGGATCTGACAATTCTCTCCTAAGACTATAATTCCATCAGATGTATGATGAAAAATAGTTTTCAGTTTTTGCTGCTCTAAAAAAAGCGAATTATGAATAGACCGAATTTTTTTAAACAAATAAGCCGAAAAAACAAGTCCAAAAAAACCAACTGAACATATTAGTATGACACTATTAATGATTGGCGTAAATATATTGCCTAGAATTTGAAACCGAAACACTTCATAAATGCCTACGCCTAGGACTGGAATAACAAAAGCCATCCATTTTATATTGATATAATAATCTTCTAAATTTTTCATACTGAACCAACTCCATCTTAGGTAAGAAGTACTATGGATTTTTATAGTTAATTTGTACTATTCTACACAAGGTTTTCGAAAACCTACATAATTAGCAAAAGACTTTGTATAATTATTTTTTATGATTCAAATAATTCAAACTAATATATAACCGATAATTTTACACTATACTTAAAATTAGTTTCGTCACACATCCCTCCCCTTTCCCCAAATAGCTGGCATTTTATACAGATGTCTTTAAAAGACTAAGTCTTTTTTATAATTTATGCTATTTATTTTTAGTTTATTTATATAAATAGTAAAATAGTGGGGTTTAATTAAAAAGATTTTATATCTATAATTATATATAGCTAAAGATATTTATAAATAATTTCTATTAAAGACTTTATTAGGTGCTTTTACTTGTAATTATTTTCATATGACAAAAAAAAGGGGGGGTGTGGTGATTAGCTGTAACCCAACAACAAAGCTTTACAAATTTTCAGGAGGTGTAATTTATGTCTGATGTAGTAACAAGTAGTAAGTTTAAATGGTCTGATTTAGTGAGTAAAGAAGATTGGTGGGCAATTTGGCTTGGATTTATTATTTTATTATTATCTACAATAAGTAAACTAACAGGTGCTTTTCCTTTTAAAACCGCCAAACCTGTTACCTGGGGAAATGAAAAAGTCCCTTCAATATTTGGGTCTTTTGACGGAATTTTACCAGGTTTAATTCTTACATTTGTTGTCTTAGCTGTTCTGTTTACTATAGGAAAGAAATTTATGGGCGCCGATGTAGGAAAATTCATAACTGGTTTCCCAGTAGTATTTATTTTAGCAACTCTTGCTTATTTATTTGCTGCTAATGCCGGCATCAAAAACTATTTAGGATACGCCTTTTGGGCCTTAGGTATTGGATTATTGGTTAGCAATACCGTAAGAACCCCTGAATGGCTAAAGCCAGCCGTTAATACTGAATATTATATTAAAACAGGTTTAGTTATTTTTGGAGCCGAAGTATTATTCTCCAATGTAGTTAAATTTGGTTTGTATGGCTTAGGCATTGCTTGGTTTGTAACTCCAATTGTTGTTATCTTTATGTGGTATTATGGTACAAGAATACTCAAAATGACCAGTAAACCTATGGTCATTGTTATCGCAACTGCCACTTCAGTATGTGGGGTTTCGGCAGCTATTGCGGCCGCTGCAGCTTCAAAAGCTAAAAAAGAGGATTTAACCTTTGCCATTGGTTTAACCCTTATTTTCACCGTAATAATGATGGTCACTATGCCTTTCATTGTTAAAGCTGTGGGCATGAGCGATATGGTCGGTGGAGCTTGGATGGGTGGTACTATCGACGCTACTGGTGCTGTTGTGTTGGCTGGTGAAACTTTAGGACCACTAGCAGGTCAGGTTGCTGCCTTAGTAAAAATGATTCAAAACGTACTTATCGGTGTTATCGCTTTTGCAATTGCAGTGTTCTTTGCTACCAAGGTTGACAAAGCGGAAGGTGGACCCGAAGTAGGCGCTGATGAAATTTGGCACCGTTTCCCCAAATTTATCCTTGGTTTTATTGCAGCTTCCGTTATTTTCTCCTTTATTTATGAACCAGGTTTAGGAACAGAAACAACAAAGGGTGTCTTGAGCCTTAGTAAAGGTTTTAGAGGCTGGTGTTTCTGTTTAGCCTTTACATGTATCGGTCTGGAATCCAACTTTAAAGACATGGCTGAGCTGGTTCAAGGCGGTAAGCCATTATGGTTATACATTGTTGGTCAATCCTTTAACCTAGTACTAACTTTATTAGTTGCTTGGTTATTACTAAGCGGAATTATTTTCCCAATACCAACATTGACAGTTTAATATCAATATAAAATAAATAGATATTCTTAAGCCAAGCATTTATTGCTTGGCTTTTCTTATGGTGTTATAAACAAATTTAATCATTTCGCTATAAATACTTTTGTACTAAATTTATATATAGGAAAATTTAGTTCCGTCGTAGATATTTTTTGTCAAAAAATAGTAGGAATGGTGGATTATCAGTTCATAATATTTTTTTATATAATATAGTCGTAATAATCTATGCTCGAAATAAATCATTTATATGGGTGGTGATTGATGACTAAATATTCACTATATTTTTTCTACCGTCTTTATCTAAAATTTATAGGAGGTATTATTTTATGTCTGATATCGTAACTGCTAGTAAGTTTAAATGGTCAGATTTAGCTAAGAAAGAAGATTGGTGGGCAATTTGGCTTGGATTTATTGTATTAACTATAGCAGCAATAAGTAAATTTACTGGTGCTTTCGCCTTTAAGGCTGCCAAAATAGCTACTTGGGGAAATGAAAAGGCTCCTAGTATTATGGATGCTTTCAATGGTCAGTTAGGCTTATTAATTTTCAGTTTAATTGTACTAGGTGCATTATTCGCTCTCGGCCTTAAAGTAATGGGTGAAGATGTGAAAGGCTTCTTAATAGCTTTTCCAGTTGTTTTTATCTTAGCAACAATTGCTTATGTTTTTGGTGCTCAAGCAACTATGAAAAAATATATTGAGTACGCCTTCTGGGCTCTAGTCGTCGGGCTTGCGGTAAGCAATACCGTAAAAACTCCTGATTGGCTGAAGCCGGCAGTAAAGACCGAATACTATATTAAAACAGGTCTTGTACTAATGGGTGCAGAAGTACTCTTCTCCAATGTTGTTAAATTTGGTTTCTATGGTCTAGGAATTGCATGGTTAGTTACTCCAATTGTTATTATCTTTATGTGGTATTACGGTACAAAAGTCCTTAAAATGACCAGCAAGCCTATGGTTATCGTTATCGCAACAGCTACTTCGGTTTGCGGGGTTTCTGCAGCTATTGCTGCTGCTGCTGCTTCTAAAGCTAAAAAGGAAGACTTAACCTTTGCCATCGGCTTAACCCTTATCTTCACCGTTTTGATGATGGTCTTCATGCCTATGATCATAAAAGCTATTGGTATGAATGAACTGATCGGCGGAGCCTGGATGGGTGGTACAATTGATTCCACTGGTGCAGTTGTACTAGCCGGTGAAACCTTAGGACCATTAGCAGGTCAAGTTTCTGCCTTGGTTAAAATGATTCAAAACGTTCTTATTGGTCTTATCGCTTTTGCCATTGCCGTATTTTTTGCAACTAAAGTTGAAAAGGATGCTGATGGACCCTCTGTGGGCGCAGATGAAATCTGGCACCGTTTCCCAAAATTCATCCTTGGTTTTATTGTAGGATCGATAATCTTTTCTTTCCTCGTTGAACCTTCCATAGGTACAAAAGATACTAAAGCTATTCTTTCCTTATCAGGCAGTTGGAAAGCATGGTGTTTCTGCATGGCCTTCGTATCAATCGGTCTTGAGTCTAACTTTAAGGATATGGCTGAGCTTGTTCAAGGCGGTAAGCCACTTTGGTTGTATGTTGTGGGACAAAGCTTTAACTTAGTACTTACTTTATTAGTAGCCTGGTTGTTACTAAGTGGCGTTATCTTCCCAATTCCAGTATTAACAGTGTAATAGAGATATCAAAAGGGCACCATTCCTTAAGGAATGGTGCCCTTTTTCATTTAGACACTAATTATCAATCAATAAACAATTGTTTATTGATTGATAATCGATCTTTAAATTTTATTATTTTTATATTTAGTCTAATTATATTTGCTTCAATTAATATAACTTTTTAGTTTAATAGATGCCTTTTTCTAAATTCATAAAATTCGTTAATGCATTTAATAAAAATAGTATTAAAGAATGATATTAAGATTTTTTATGATAATTTATAATTAAATTATCACACTACACCACAGACACCACACTGATTTTCTAAGAAGGAGGGATCAAAAAATTACTTTAGTAAAATAATTAGTATAGTTTTTTAAAATTATTGGAGGTGTATTTAATGTCAGATATCGTAACAGCTAGTAAATTTAAATGGTCTGATTTAATGAAAAAAGAAGACTGGTGGTCAATATGGCTTGGACTTATAGTAATTATAATCGCTGCTATCAGTAAAGCGACTGGAGCTTTTAGTTTTAAGGCGGCAAAAATTGCCACTTGGGGAAATGATAAGATACCTAGTTTTTTAGGTTCATTTGATATCCCAAGCTTATTAATATCAATGGTAGTTTTAGCAGCTCTTTTCGCTATCGGTTTAAAATTCATGGGTGAAGATGTGCCAAAGTTTTTAATAGCTTTTCCTGTCATTTTTATTTTAGCAACAATAGCTTATGTTTTCGGTGCTCAAGCTACTATGAAGAAATATGCAGAATATGCATTTTGGGCGTTAGTTGTTGGTCTTGTAATAAGCAATACTGTTAAAACTCCCGATTGGTTAAAACCTGCCGTTAAAACTGAGTACTACATTAAAACCGGTCTGGTTTTAATGGGTGGTGAGGTTTTATTCTCTAATGTGGTGAAATTTGGGGTTTATGGTTTAGGCATTGCTTGGTTTGTTACCCCGGTTGTAATTATTTTTATGTGGCATTATGGCACCAAAATACTTAAAATGACCAGTAAGCCTATGGTTATTGTTATCGCTACAGCTACTTCCGTTTGTGGTGTTTCCGCCGCTATCGCTGCAGCAGCTGCTTCAAAGGCAAAAAAGGATGACTTAACCTTTGCCATCGGCTTATCATTAATTTTTACAGTATTAATGATGGTTACTATGCCTATCTTTATTAAGGCTATTGGAATGGATCCTATGGTCGGCGGTGCATGGATCGGTGGTACAGTAGACTCTACAGGTGCCGTTGTATTAGCCGGGGAAGCCTTAGGCCCTCTAGGCGGTCAGGTTGCTGCTTTAGTTAAAATGATTCAAAACGTATTGATAGGTGTTATCGCTTTTGCCATTGCCGTATTTTTTGCGACAAAAGTAGAAAAAGATGTTGATGGACCATCCGTAGGAGCTAGTGAAATCTGGCACCGCTTCCCAAAATTCATCCTAGGCTTTATTGGTGCATCACTAATTTTCTCCTTTATTGTAGAACCTGCAATAGGTGTTAAAGAAACTAAAGATCTATTAGGTTACACTGGTGGCTGGAAGGGCTGGTGCTTCTGTATGGCCTTCATATGTATCGGGCTTGAGTCTAATTTCAAGGAAATGGCTGAGCTTGTACAAGGCGGTAAACCACTATGGTTATATGTTGTGGGTCAAAGCTTTAACTTAGTACTTACTTTATTGGTTGCTTGGTTACTACTCAGTGGAGTCATCTTCCCAATACCAGTATTAGCTGTTTAATCAATTTTTTAAAGGGTTCATTCTTTCGGAATGGACCTTTTTTATGTACATTTCGTCAATTAGTACAAAAGAGGGATATGAATAAGTTAAATTTATGATTATAATATAATTAAAGTTATAATTATATTTGAAAGGAGGCTAGCTTAGAAAACTCTTTGATAGTGTTTATTATTAATAATATCTTTCCAAATGGTTAAATAGCGGTATAATATGTTTATAAACTTTTATAATATTGAGGTGTTGTTATGAGTGGTGGAAAATTTCTTACGACCCGCAAACTAAATATACTAAGTATCCTAGTCCTAACTTCAGTAATAATTGCTGCAATATACATCATGCGCAATAACTTAGGACTAATTGAAGGTCTAGACTTTGGAGCTGGTCAGTATTATTATACAGATATCCCTGGTTGGGACAAAGTATTCTTTGGCGAGAAGAGTATTACTTTAGGTACTAACCATCCCATCCTCTTCTTTAGTGCTTTTTTCCTTTGGGGATACGCCTGTTTTAAATTTTTATCTTGGATAGAAACTAAGAAATAATAAATAAGAAGAAGCACATTAATGTGCTTCTTCTTTTATTTATTTATTTATTTATTTAATATTTAAGTTTTGATACTGTAGAATCTAATTCAAGTACCAGGACTACCTTTCTAATAAATCTAGTGCCTCACTAGATTTAATAAAACGCAAAAACTCATCAGCTGCCTGGGTACGGAACTTTTTCTTATGGTGGATTACATTGAAGTCCCTTTCAAAAATATCCTCCTTAAAACTAAGTTGAGCAAGCTGCCCCAGCTTAACTTTTTCTTTTGCAGCCCATTTAGAAATAATGGACATCCCTAAACCGCTTTCTACTGCTGCTTTGATGGCAGAAGTACTCCCCAATTCCATAATAACTTTTAAATTATTTGCTGAAAAACCCGTCTTTTTTAAATGCTGCTCAGTCTCAATTCTTGTCCCTGAGCCCTTTTCCCTAGAAACAAAGGGAAATTTGTCTAATTCAAATACGGATATTTTATCCTGTTGAGCCCAAGGGTGATCATGGGAAACTACTAGAACCATCTGGTCTTTTAAAAACAGCTCTTTTTCTATATCCTTAACAGTTACCGGTCCTTCCACAAGTCCTATATCCAATGATGTATCGTGAATCTTAGTTTCAATATCCTCTGAATTACCAACCTCCAGGGAAAGCTCTACCTCAGGATATTTCTTCTTAAATGCACCTAAAAGATAGGGAACAATATATTCCCCTATGGTTGTACTGGCTCCTATTAATAGCCGCCCTTTTATAGTCCCAGTCAATTCCTGCATTTCTCGCTCTAGCTCACTTTGTAATTTAGTCATATTATTTGCATATCCAAGCAATAAATGTCCTGCTTGAGTTAAAGAAATATTTCTGCTTACCCTATCAAAAAGTCTTGTCCCATAATATTCTTCAAGCATTTGAATTTGAAAGCTAATAGCTGGCTGTGTAAGAAATAATGCCTTTGCTGCCTTAGAAAAACTTTTTTTATCAACAACTGTTAAAAAAACTCTAATACTATCGTTTAGCAAACCCGTAGTCCACCTTTCATAATATATTTTAAAGTATATTTTCCATATTATAATTATATACAAATTATAATTTTAAAAAAGTAAAAGAAATATGTTAAATAATATATGTTTATTTTGTCCCAATCTTATCACCTCAATTTACAATATTCAACAATTTTTTTATAATTCCCTTCTTTTTATATAAAGAAAGTATCGAAAAGGAAAAGTGCTAAAAAGAATAAATCGCCTTTAAGGCGATTTATTGGTTGTTTGATTTTGCTTTTTTTAAAACCCATCGGGAGTTTTCAATAACAAATTTTTTATCATCTTCAGAAAGATTAGCCATGATCTCTAAAAGCTCTTTAGTCTGGTCATTTAAAGCTTCTTCTTCTATATTTAAGCGGTTGTGAGTTCTTAGTACATTTATTAAAGCAACTACTAAAGAGAAATCCTGGGGTTGAAGATCTTGAGTTATTTCAATAAATTTATCGTAAGAATTATGTGAACCACTTGAGTTCGCCTGTCTCAAGGCCATTTCCTCAGTTTCTGTCATAAGAAAATAATAAATACCCACTCCAAAAACATTTGCAATTTCTTGTAAAGTATCTAGTGCCGGTTTTACCCTTCCAGTTTCAATTTGCCCGATGAGACTTAAGGATACCCCAATTTTTTCTGCCAACTGAACCTGGGTAAGATTCTGCCTTTCCCTTAATCTTCTTATCTTATCACCCAAGGTAAAGCTTTCCTCAAGTTGGAAAAAATATCTAGTGGGTATTTCCAAAACTACAGCCAGTTTTTCTAAAGTTTTTAGGGAAGCACAGGTTTTCCCCCGCTCAATTTCACTAATATGTGTATAAGAAACACCGGATCTTTTTCCCAATTGAACTAAGGTTATCTTCTTTTCTTCCCTGATGTGTCTAAGTTGGATGCCAATATTATCATAAATACTCTTTTTATTGTCTAATAATAGAGTTTCCTGGGGAACCTGTAAATAATCGGATATCTTATTTAAGATTTCAGGAGTAAAATCTTTGTGTCCTAAATAAACCTCATCTATGATTGCAACGGGAATGTCAGTATTCTCGGCTAATTGAGCTAATGTTATCTTCTTTTCCCTTAAAATATTACTTAAATTATTATTTGTAAGCACGGTAAACACCCTACCTTATTTAAAACTATGATTTTAGCATCTCATGCACTTCTTCACTACGTAAAAAATTCAAGAATTCATATGCAGCCTTTGTTCTGAATTTCTTTTCATGATAAATCACAGTAAATTGGCGTTCAAATTTAGTTTCATTTATAGCTATAGTTGCCAACTTATTTAGTTTTACTGAATCTTTAGCGGCCCATTCAGAAATAATCGATACACCTAATCCACTAGCTACTGCTGCCTTTATAGCAGTAGTACTACCTAGTTCCATTATAATATTCAGATTATTTAGGTCAAAACCCACCTTTCTAAAAGCATTCTCCATTATATGCCTAGTTCCAGAACCTTTCTCCCTGGTGATAAAGGGATATTGATTCAACTCAAAAACAGAGATTCTTTTATTATTTACCCAAGGGTGATCTATCTGAGTGATTAATACTAATTCATCATCAAGGAACTTTTCTGTATTCAAATCTTTTCCATTGACAGGACCTTCTACTAATGCCACATCTAAAGTTGTATTAATTATACTTGTCTCTATATCCTCAGTATTGGCCACCACTAAGCTTACGTCAACTTCTGGAAACTGCTTTTTAAATCTCCCTACCAAGTAAGGTAAAACATATTCTCCTATGGTTGTGCTAGCACCTAGCATTAATCTACCCTTAATTGTACCGGTAAGTTCCTGCATCTCCTTTTCAAGATTTGCTTGAAGAATACTCAAGTCCTGAGCATACCTCAATAAGAGTTCACCAGCAGCTGTTAATGTAATATTACGATTGACTCTGTCAAATAAGACTGTGCCATAATATTGTTCTAACATCTGTATCTGAAAGCTCACTGCAGGTTGGGTCAAAAACAAGGATTTAGCAGCCTTTGAAAAGTTTCTTTTTTCGGCTACCGCCAGAAAGACCCTAATGCTATCATTTACCAATATCAAATGCCCCCCAACTATAAAGATATTTTATAACTAATATTTCGCTATTATATGACTATATTCCTTCTTTGGGACATTCAACAAAAAAATGTTTAGAAAATTATATAATTTCTCCTAAGACTACCTCATCACTGCCATCAATTTCCCCAAGTTTTACTAAAATAATTTCCTTCCGGGAAGTTGGAATATTCTTGCCCACATAATCTGCCCGTATAGGCAGCTCCCTGTGACCTCTATCAACCAAAACAGCTAATTGGATAGCCAAGGGTCTACCTAAGTCAATCATAGCATCTAAGGCCGCCCTTACCGTCCTCCCGGTATATAATACATCATCTATTAAGACGACTTTTTTTCCCACAATACTAAAAGGTATCTCTGTACCGTGAACTACCGGCTGATCCCCTGCAGTTGTAAGGTCATCACGATATAGAGTTATATCGAGTTTACCCACCCTAACTTCGGTCCCTTCAATTTCTTTTATCTTTTGAGCCAGCCTTTCGGCTAAGGGAACTCCCCTTCTTCTGATACCAACTAAGACTAAATCTTTAATACCTTTATTTTTTTCAATAATTTCATGGGCAATTCGGGTCAAAGACCTATTTAATGCGTCTACATCCATAAGAAGTGTTTTTTCTTTAATCTCCAATTAAAAATCCTCCTTACGTAAATTATCTAGAATTCCTTGATAATTATCCGGCAAATCAACTTGAAAGTGCAGCTTTTCTTTAGTGCGGGGATGTTCAAAGCCAATAAGATAAGCATGTAAAGCCTGACCATCAAATCCCAAGCTATTCCTTTTATTATATCCGTACAGGGAATCGCCTACTAGGGGATGACTAATATAAGCCATATGTACTCTGATTTGATGGGTCCTACCGGTTTCTAACCTGCATTCTACAAAGGAATAGTCACGGAAGCGCTCTTTAACCATATATTTAGTAATAGCATTTTTGGAGTTCTTAAGGGTAACTGCCATTTTTTTTCGTTCGATAGGGTGTCTGCCCACAGGAGCATCAATAATACCACCAGGTTCTGTTACAATTCCATGAACTAATGCCAAATATGCGCGATCCACAGTATGCTCCTTTAGTTGCCGAGCTAACTGTTGATGACTAATATCATTTTTTGCAACCATTAACAACCCGGAAGTATCTTTATCAATTCGATGGACAATTCCCGGCCGCAGTTTTCCGTTAATACCTGATAGGTCTTGACAATGGTAAAGCAAAGCATTGACCAAAGTACCAGAATAATTGCCTGCAGCAGGATGAACTACCATATTAATTGGTTTATTTACTACTAGTAAATCACTATCTTCATAAACTATTTCTAACGGAATATTTTCTGCCTCAATAACCAAAGGCTGGGGATCAGGTATAACTGCTTCGATTAAATCTTCTTCTTTAAGACGATAATTAGGCTTTACTTTTTTCCCATTAACTTTTATTAATTCTTCACTAATTAGTTTTTGGATATAGGAACGAGATATTTCCTCGACATTTTCAGAAATAAAGACATCTAAGCGCTGTTCTTGTTCATCTTCTTCAACAATAAAGGTTAACTTATCCATTAAAATTCCTCCCCGCGAAAGAGAAGCTGATATGAGATATAAATCATTCCTAAGACAATGGCTGAATCAGCAATATTAAAAACAGGCCAAATTCTAAAATCGAAAAAATCTGTTACTGTACCCATTCGTACTCGATCAACTAGATTACCCAAAGCTCCACCCACTACCATTCCTAAAGCAATCCGCAATAACAGGTGTGGACCCTTTAATTGCTTATAAAAATAGATAACTGCAAGTAAAATTATAGTTGTTATAACTATAAAAAAAACTCTTTGGTTAGCAAGCAAACCAAAAGCAGCTCCGGGATTTTCTATATAAGTTAAGTGAAAGATATTAGGGATTAACGGAATGCTTTCATACAAAGACATGGTGGTTTTCACCATTAATTTAGTACCTTGATCAAAAATTAATACAATTACTATAGTTATCCAAAAAAACAACTGCAAGTCACTCCTTCAAAATCAACAAAAATTTTTGTACTCTGTAATTTTAGCATAAAAACAACAAATCTCCTACAACGTTCAAGAGGCTAAGGCATTAATTTAACCACGGGCCCCTCTGGGGCACACGGATGAACACGGTAGGGATTAGGAGATGACACAGCAACAATAAATACTTCCATATCAATGAATAAGGTTTTTCTTCATTTCAGGATAGACTAATAATTTTTAATATTATTATTTTTAACCGTGTATATCCGTGTGCCCTGAAGGGGCCCGTGGTTAATTAATTAGTTTTTTAAAAGCCGGGCTTACAACGCCCGGCTTTTTTGTAGTTCATTTACCTTTTTTACCCACAGCTTAATGTCAGATACCTCAAAGCAGAATTCATTGCGGAAAATACTCTGTTCCACAGTTATCTGTAATCTACCACAGTTTAAATCAGCTATTTCCGCAGCCATCTGAGTAACTTGAGGAAGATTGGGGGATCTTCGTTCAAACTTAGAAATTAACTCAGCAAGAGCTTCTTTATCACTTTGCTCAGTTTCCCCCTGTACTTTTAAAATTTTTTTTACTGGTATAAATAAGTCAACCTTATTATTAATAACAAAGGTTATCCCGTCCTTACAGAGATATAGTTTTCCTTTTAAATCTAAACTTCTGGAATAATACTTTATATTGCCTTCAGCTACTAAAATTTTTTCTAATCCAAGGTCTTTAGCAGTATTTTTTAAGCAACAATCAGAAAAGAACGGCTGGAAAAATATAAATATAAAGGCCGTCAGCCCAATAATTATTCCAGCCCAAGGATTAACAAATGCTGCAGTTAGTAATCCTAAAAATGGTCCTAAGGAGAATGCCAATATCTGAATTAAAATTCGTTCTGCATATAAATACATAATATTACCTATTCTTCATCATGGGCATAGGGTGGTCCATCTTCATCATCTAATCCTTTAAAATCTTGATAAAACTGCCCATCCTCATCTTTATATACGGGAATCTTTTCATACTCTTCCACTGTTCCTATATCTTCGTCATAGTCATAATATATATTGTCATAGTTAAGTACACTTCCTATATCACTAGGAGACTCTGAAGTGCCATAACGGGCAACGGCCTGCCAAGAATCCTCGCCATCAAATTCATTAAGATCTAATCCTTGTCCTAATTTATCTTCAAAGGTATCGTTGGTTTCTCCACCAAAGGGTGGCATTACAACTTCTTCTTCAGCAGGCCGCCTGGCTTTTACATTATATTGGGGTCCATCCTCCCATTCCTCTTTTCGGCACTTTACACACATTGTTGTTAAGGGAATGGTTTCTAGCCTTTCTTCAGGAATTTGCCTGCCGCATTTATCACAAGTGCCATACTTCCCTTGTTCTAATCTCTCTAACGCATCTTCTACCTTCTCAATCTGCTCTAACGCATAGGTTTTAAAACCGATGTCTTTTCCTCTTTCATAAACCTCACTAGCTACATCAGCAGGATGGTTATCATATAAAGAAAGTTCGGAAGTTGTCCAACTCATTGGGTCATTTAATCCTTGTTCTAATGAGTTAATTAATTCACTATACTCCCCTTTAAGTTTTTCCAATAGGTCTTTATATTTTTTTTCTTTTAGATTGTCCATACATATTACCCCCTTTATTCGTTGGGGACATTCCTATTCAAAAGGCAAGAAACATGATGCAAGAAGCATGATATCATTTTCCTGTCTCCTGCATCCTGCCTCCTGTTACGGTGTGTCCCCATTCGTTGGGGACATTCCTCAACCTAAGATGCATCCAAGATGAGGTGTGTCCCCGTTACTCGTTGGGGACATTCCTCAGCCTAAGATGAATCCCAAGATGAGGTGTGTCCCCGTTACTCGTTGGGGACATTCCTCAGCCTAAGATGAATCCCAAGATGAGGTGTGTCCCCGTTCCTTAATATTTGGGAACTCTGGCATTGTTTTGTACCATTCTTACGATATCTGCAATAAAATCACTTATTAGAGGTAGTTTTAACAGTACAAGTTTTTGCAAAAAATATAGAATTATTGCAAAAAGAATTGTAAATCCAATAGCAGTACCTAATCCTCTTGCAACCCCTGCAATAAAATTTACCCAAAGGAGTTTTTTGGGGTTATTTAGGAGCTCAATATATTCTGCTAATTTCATTTTTTCCATATCTAGTGCTAACTTTTTAAGTAAATCTTCAAGTTTTTTACCAGTATTAAGCATCCTAACTCCTCCCCATCTTGTGTTATTTTTCCCATTTTAGAAAAAAAAATACCGCCCTGCTTAGGACGGTAAAAGTATTTTAAATAATCATTAGTTGTTTAAGGCATGTATGGGCGCGGGGATCCTGCCCCCTCGGTTAATAAAGCTCTCCGAACTAAATTTATTTACAGGCATAATAGGAGCACGGCCTAGTAATCCTCCAAAGATTACCATCTCACCTATTTGCTTACCTGGTACAGGAATAATTCGAACAGCAGTGGTTTTCTTATTGATCATCCCAATAGCTGCTTCATCGGCAATAATTGCTGAAAGAGTTGCAGCGCTGGTATCACCAGGTACTGCAATCATATCTAAGCCAACAGAACAGACACAGGTCATGGCTTCTAATTTATTAATATCCAAGGCTCCGTCTTCAACTGCCCTAATCATCCCGGCATCTTCACTGACGGGAATAAAAGCACCACTTAAACCTCCCACATAAGAGGATGCCATAGCACCACCTTTTTTAACCGCATCATTAAGCATAGCCAAAGCTGCTGTTGTTCCGTGGGTTCCGCATCTTTCAAGACCCATAGCTTCTAAAATATCGGCAACACTGTCACCTATGGCAGGGGTAGGAGCTAAGGAAAGGTCAACAATACCAAAGGGCAGACCTAATCTTCTAGCCGCTTGTTTTCCCACTAATTCGCCCATTCTGGTTATTTTAAAGGCGGTTTCTTTAATCCTAGAAGCTAGCACACCAAAGGTAATATCAGGGTTATTCTTGACTACATTTAAGATAACCCCGGGGCCACTAACACCTACATTAATAACTGCTTCCGGTTCGCCAATACCATGAAAAGCTCCAGCCATAAAGGGATTATCTTCTGGTACATTACAGAAAACTACCAGCTTAGCACAGCCTAAGCCATTTTCTTCTTTGGTTAATTCTGCCGTTTCTTTAATTATTCTACCCATTATTTTTACAGCATCCATATTGATGCCTGCCTTGGTAGTAGCCACATTAACAGAAGCACAAACTCTTTCTGTTTGGGCCAAGCTTTGAGGTAAAGAATAAATTAGCTTTTCATCTCCTTTTGTCATCCCTTTATGAACTAAGGCGGAAAAACCTCCAATAAAATTCACCCCTACCTCTTTGGCAGCTTTATCAAGACTTATTGCTAGATCAACATAATTTTCTGCCTCACAGGCTTCTGCCACAATGGCAATGGGGGTAACAGAGATTCTTTTATTAATAATGGGTATTCCATACTCTGCTTCAATTTGTTCTCCTACTTTTAGCAGATTTTCTGCTGTTTGGGTAACCTTATCATAAATTTTCCTAGAGGTAACTTTTAAGTCAGAATGGGCACAGTCCCGTAAAGAAATCCCCATGGTAATAGTACGGATATCTAAATTTTCAGCCTCCACCATCCTAATAGTCTCTAATATTTCTTCAGTAGTTATGGAAATAGGCATTTTTTTTCTTCCTCCTTTAAATCCGATGCATAAATTGGAAAACATCCTCATGCTGAGCAGATATTTTGACACCAATATCCTGACCTTTATCCTCCAGTCTTGTTTTTAAAGTATTAAAATCCACATTACACTTTGCAATATCGGCAATCATTATCATGGTAAAGAAATCCTGTAAAATCGTTTGACTTATGTCTAAGATATTTGCATTTAATTCACTCAAGACATTGGCAACACCAGCGATTATACCTACTTTGTCTTTACCAACAACTGTAACAACTATCCTTGTACTTCCCTTAACCTGCATTATATTTCCTCCCTTAATATAAAAAAGACAATTAAACAAAGTTTATTCAACAATTTATAACAAATTCCTTTAAATATTTTAATATTAATACAAATATTTCTTTTTGATCAGAATAATATCTAGCAATTATTAGATATTATAGCCCAATTTCTTTATTATATATATCCAGAGTAGCAAGTACTACCCTTTCCAGGTGATAAAAAACCGACCCTAAAATAAAAATTTTGGGTCGGTAATATTTCATCCTCCTGCAATAGGATGGATTATTTTTACATCATCACCGTCTGCAACGGCAGCTTCTTCGTATTTTTCCCTTGGGATATGTTCACCATTAATAGTGACAATCAGAACAGGATAGGAGTATTTGAGGCTATTTATTAGTTTTTTTATAGTCATGCCCTCCTGCCACTCTATCGGTCTATTGTTTACCTTAATCATTATATCCCTCCGGTTTAGTTATTTTAGAGATGTTTTTTCAGGACTTCTACAACCTCTGGGAAATCTATACCCAGATTTTTAATGTGCTCTAAAGTTGGAATACCGTTTTCTGTCCAACCTCTCCTTTTATAGACTGTCTGTCTTAGCTCATCGTATTGGTCTTCTCTGTATTTTCGGGTAATCTGCATTTTCTCTTCTATAGTTTTCCCTTCAGGATCTACACCTATTAATTCCTTCATCTGCTGGTCATAGCGATCCTGACGGGATAGGTATTCCTCAACAGTTACAGGACCAACAGAGCGATAAGGCGGATTATCATGAAGACTTTGTCCAAAACCCATTTTGATATTGAAAATCCGTTGGAAGTTATAGACCCTCTCTGACTGGACTATCAATTCTTTTTTATCAATAGTTTTACCTGTTACACTATTAAATAATTCTACATAATTCTGTACGTGTTCAGGAACCTTGGCAGGTTCACTGGTTTGCCTGTTATCAGCAGGCTCTATATCATTCCAAGGCAGCTTACATAAGCCCATCAAGCCAAACCAGGTACGAAACATAGGAAAATAATGCAGCGCTTCCGCCTTATCCTCAAAGGAAGGAATCTGATTATTAACCATATCCATAAAAATCAGCCAAGCTTCATCATGCTGAGGCCCTTTGTTGGTCATAGCATAACCGCCCTGCTGGGCTAAAGATTCCTTAGAAATATACTGGGAATACTCCATACCCTTGTTTTCCATGCCAATATCATTTAAAAAATGTGAATCGGCACCATACTCCTTAACCAAAAGCTCTTTGATTTTTCTTACACCTTGACCTGCAATCTTACTAAAACCTTCCCCTCTGGACATTTGATGGAGAAGCTCCATAGCAGCGTCCTTATTGCCAAAGGTCAGCTCTAAGCCTCCGGTAATTTCTTTATTGAGAATATTGCTTTCATAGCACTCCATTAAAAAGGCGGTAGTAGTACCTAAGGAAATTGTATCTACTCCATAGGTATCACAATAAAAATTGCACTCTAAAATATGCTCCAGGTCAAAAATGCCCAGATTACTGCCTACTGCTGCTACAGTTTCATATTCTGGTCCGTCAATTAAGACCTTATGACCTTTATAAGGACCTGTTTTTAGTTCAAAGCCATCTACAGCCTTGGCACAAGCCATTGAACAACCATACCAGCAGCCATCGGGCATATTTTGGGTTACTTTTTTCTTGATCTGTTTGGAATCAATTTTCCAGGTCTCCGGATGATAGCCGTATTTAAAATTATTGACCGGCAGCAGGTCATAATCATTCATAATTTCTACCAGATTGGCAGTACCTACTTCCCGCTTTTGGGTCTGGATAGCATCAAAATCATGGATTTCTTTATGGAGTTTAATTCCTAGCTCTTGAATTTTTTTAAGGTCTACGGGGTTGTTCAAATCACCCTTAACACCATTGAATTTGACAACAACGGCTTTAATATTTTTGTCTCTGAATACAGTTCCAATACCCCCCCGGCCTGCCTGTTTAACCCGAGGAGATTTTCGTCTTTTATCATAAAAACTGAAATTAAGCAAACCGATAAGGGAATTTTGGGCAGCAGTTCCGGAAGATACCACGGAAATATTTCTTTTATCCTCTTCTGATTCAGCATACATTTCAGTCAATTCTTCTATAATTAAGTGGGTATCCACAGCTTCAAGAGGAGCTTCTTCAATACTTATAGTTCCTTTATTACCATCAATAAAAACAATTACCTCCTGGTCAGCCTTACCTTGAATTTCCAAAGCATCCCAGCCGGAAAATTTTAATAAAGGTCCGAAATGACCACCAACGTTACTGTCCACCACTGAACCGGTAGTAGGAGATAAACTGACAACCAAAGATTTACCTGCACCTGGGTACTGGGTTATACCGCCGACAGGACCCGGTGAAATCACAATTTCATTTTCGGGGTCATTCCATTTGGTTGAAGGAGCAACTGCATTCCAAAGATACCATAAGCCAAAGCCTTTACCGCCGATAAAAACATCCTTCATTTTTTCAGTAACATCTTTAGAAACTATGGAATTATCACTAAGATTGATGTACAAGGTTTTATTAGCATAACCTTTTTCGAGCTTAGCCGGCTCGTATTTGATCTCTTTAAGAACTTTACGGGCTGCTTTCAATTTTTGAACTTTTTCAGCCGTCAAAACACAACTCATATTCCTTCCTCCTTCACTATTTATTCAACTACACCTGCTGCTACCTGTCCTTCGTTTATTATTTCCTTAAGGTAAATAGCCTCGGTAGGACATTCCTTAGTACATTTGCCACAGGCTATACATTTAAAGGGAACAGATATTTCTTCATGAAAAATCATAGACAAACTAGGACAATAACCAACACAAACCAAACATCCGATACACTTACTTTTATTGATGAGGATCACCCCATTTGTAGCTTTAAAAATAGCCTGTTCTGAACAAACCTCAATACATTCACCACACTGATTACAAACATTAATTATTCCTATATTTTTCCCATCATCAATTCTGATAGCGGATTTTTCTCTATCATCACTTTTATTGATTGCCGCGGCACAAACATCCTCACAAAGATGACATTTGGTACAAAGCTCCTCATTTTTATCCACGAATTGCATATATTTCACCCCACTTATTTATTTATTTTTTTCAGCAATGCTTTTTTATCGGGTACATTCCTCAGCACCAGAGTCTAGCTAAACAACTGAATGCTCCAGGAGGTATTCACCTCTACTGAAACGGTCTATTCCAAAAGGTTTAACAGGTAAAACGGTCTGCTCACCTAAGATCATTTGAGCTACCATTACACCAGTGATAGGAGCTACCATAAAACCGTGACCACTAAAGCCGGCTACTGTATAAAAGCCTTTAACCCTTACTAATTCATCTATGATTGGATTGGCATCAGGGCTCATATCATATAGACCTGCCCATTGCCGCACAACTCTAATATCCTTTAGTGGTGGCAGAATATTTACAACCTTCTGGGCCACTTCTTCTAAAAACTGCCAGCTTGATTTTTGATTAAAGCTGGTTGGTTCATTAGGGTCTCCCATTCCCATAACAAAACTCCCATGAGGAACCTGCTGGCAATAGATATGGTGGTGAAATGAAATCACCATTGGGTCTTGCATACTTTCTACAGGTTCAGTTACCAAAGCTTGGTGCCGTTCGGGATAGACAGGAATCTCTTCCCCAACCATTTTGGCAATCTCACCACTATGGGCACCGGCACAGTTAACTACAATAGGAGCATAAATATCACCCTTGTTTGTTTTCACTTTCTTTACTTTCCCCTTTTCCACTTCAAAGCCAATAACCTCAGTATATGTTTCAATTTTTACACCTAACTTCCGGGCTGCCTCAGCATAAGCATATGTTACATGAAAAGGATTAGCATGACCGTCAGTACCGCAATAAGTAGCTCCAATAAGGCCTTCAATATTTAAATGGGGGACAATATCCTTCGCTCCTTGAGGGTCGACCATTTCAACGGGGATACCTAAGCTTTGCTGCAATTTCACGTTCTTTTTAAACTGGTTCCACTGAGCATCAGTATAGGCTAACAAGAGATATCCCTTCTGCTTGAATTCTATATCCTTGGAGTAGCCTAGTTCTTCATTCATGTTTTCAAACATTCTGACGCTTTCTTTTGCTAATAAACAGTTAGTCTCAGTAGCCCATTGCTGCCGGACACCTGCCCCACAACGACCGGTAGCACCCGATGTTAAGTATTCCTTTTCTAAAACAACAATATCTTTGACACCCCGTCTTGCTAACTGATAAGCTAAGGCACAGCCCATTACTCCACCGCCAATAATCACGATGCTGCTTGTTTTCTGCATACTATTCCCCTCCCGCCAAAAGCCCTAATTTTATTGGCTTGACCGGTGGACGAAAAGAGGGCATTAAAACCTCTTCTACATTTACCCCATAGGCTTTAGCCAATTCTTGAGCAATGAGCATTCGACAAGTTCTACCCTGACAGGGGCCCATTCCCGCCCTGCTAACCCTTTTTATCTCATCTATTGTTCTATGACCTTGACTTATTAATTCTTTGATTTGAGCTAGAGTAATATCTTCACAGCGGCAAACAAATATTTCCTTATCCAACGTTTACCACCCTTTCTATCTGAATATTTCGTAATTCAAAAGCTAACTGGTTGGGAACAGCAACCCATATTAAAGCTGTTTTATTATGTATTCCGCCTTTTTGCACTTTTATCACCTTGAATTTACCTAACTTCTCCCCCGCCCTATTCAAGCCTATTACTTCTTCATCTGCCTCTGGAAGAGGATAAAATTCATAAGGAAGGCGAACAACAGCTTCAGTAGGACTATAAGATGAATCAATAATAAATATGGCTAAACCTGGACATTTCATGGCACAGGTTCCACAGCCGTTACATTTATCAAAATTTAGCTTTGGAATATTATTCATATCATCCATCCCTAAAATGGCTCCCTTAGCACATGCTTCCCAACAGGGGTTGCAGGGGATTTCTTGAAAACATTCAATAACTGCCACAGGGCCAGCTGCCAATCTTTCTTGGGATGGAGATACTTGACGAACTTGTTCTTCAGTGGGAATACCTGTCTTAACTAGCATGCTGTTTCCCCCTTCGCCAATAATTTTTCTAGTCCCTTCAAGATTTTTTCTCCAGCAGGACCGGATCTAAGTTCCTCTAAATCCTTTAATGCTGCTTTTAGAGCTTGAACATTATTTAAGCCATAACCTAGACTTTCTGCTGCCGCAATGCCGGCCACCCGTCCTTCAACCATAGCGGCACTGGCCTCCTCTACCCCGCCAGCATCACCACAAACATATAATCCTGGTACAGTTGTTTCTAAAAATTCGTTTTTTCTAGGCACATAACCGCCAAATTCCGGTATATATTTCATTTCACAGCCGGCCTGCCAGCATAACTCCGTTAAAGGGCTGAGACCTACCGCTAAACAAATCACATCTACAGTTAAGTCTTTTTCAGTTCCCGCTATAGGCTGCCATTTGTCATCTAAGGAAGCAAGAATTGCTCCTTCTACGAACTCCTGACCATAAGCGTTTAAGATGGTATGAGATGTTAATATAGGTACACCTGCCCGGCGAATTTTGGATGCATGGACTAAGTATCCACCTATCTTAGGGGCGGCATCGATAATGGCTGCTACCTCTACACCACTTTGCATTAATTGATAGGAAACGATTAAACCTATATTTCCCGCTCCAACCATCAACACCCGCTGTCCCGGTGTAACACCGTAGACATTCATCAGGGTTTGCACAGCTCCTGCACCATAAATTCCAGGCAAATCATTATTTGCAAAGGGTAGAAATTTCTCTGAAGCACCAGTTGCTATTATGGTCCGCTTCGGCTTCAATTTTAGATGTTTATCAGCACCTTCCATGGTAACGACTCCATCTTCATAAATCCCTAAAACTGTAGTTTCAGTTAAAATTTCGATATTTGAATTATTAGACAGTTTTCCCTCTAATAATTTGGATATATCTATTCCCCGTGAACCAGCATACTGTTTTTGGGAACCAAAAAATTTATGTGTCTGTTTAATAAGCTGCCCGCCTAGTCGGTCATCTCTTTCTGTTAAGACAACCTTGGCTCCTCTTTCCGCTGCTTCTATAGCTGCTACCATCCCGGCCGGCCCACCACCAACCACTAAAACTTCCGTTTCTCTCATTGGGCTAAACACCCCTTCCCTTTTTGGGTTTCAACCCTCATCCCTTCCCGCAGTTTTTCTACACATACCCGAACATTAGGCTGACCATCTACTACCATCAGACAAGAAGAGCAGTTACCTATAGCACAAAACAGACCCCGGGGATGATGAAATTCATGGCTATGACTTAGTACCTTAATACCTGCAGCATGGAGTGCAGCAGCTATGGTTTCACCTGAATAACCTTTGATTTCTTCTCCATTAAAGAAAAACGAGAGGGTTTTACCCCGATTAAAACTTAAAATTGGATGATTTTCTATACGCATACTAATCACTCCACACGATATTTTTTTAAGTAAATGTACAGTTATTTGTACTAGTGTCGGTTTCTAGACATAATTTTTAGCCAGCATTAGTAGCAAAAAATAATTAGAAATAAGGACTGTCTTCTAAACTTCTAACTTCAGCTTTTAGCTTTTAGTTTTTAAAGTCCTAAATAGGCTTTTTGCACTTCTTTATTTTCAGCCATTTCTTTAGCTTCACCGGAAATTGCTACTTGTCCCGTTTCCAAAACATATGCTCTATTGGCAATTGATAAGGCCATGCGAGCATTCTGTTCTACTAACAAAATGGTAGTTCCTTCAGAATTGATCTCCCGAATAATCTTAAAAATTTCCTGAACAAGCATAGGTGCTAAACCCATAGAAGGTTCATCCATCAAAAGCAATTTTGGATTACTCATTAATGCCCGACCGATAGCAAGCATCTGTTGTTCTCCACCACTTAAGGTTCCTGCTAATTGGTTTTTCCGTTCCTCTAAACGAGGAAAACGCTGGAATATCTTCTTCATATCGTCTTTAATTTTATTTTTATCTTTACGGGTGAAGGCTCCCATTTCAAGGTTTTCAAGAACCGACATCAAGGGGAAAACCCTTCTGCCCTCAGGAACCTGAGAAATCCCCATTTCTACTATTTTATGAGCCGGCATACTTGTTAATTCAATATCATTGTAAAAAATTTTCCCTTGTTCCGGTTTTACTAATCCTGAAATACTCCTTAAAGATGTGGTTTTGCCGGCACCATTTGCTCCAATTAGAGCCACAATTTCCCCAGCCTTAACTTCAAATGAGATACCCATTACCGCCCTTATTGCCCCATATTTTACATGAATATCTTGAATGGATAACACCCTAAACCACTTCCTTTCCTAGATAGGCGGCTATAACATCGGCGTTTACCTGTACCTCTTCTGGGGTACCATCGGCAATTTTTACACCATAATCTAAAACTGCAACTCTATCTGATAGCCCCATTACAAACTTCATATCATGTTCAACTAGAAAAATTGTCAAGCCCATTTCTCTAATCTTATTAATTTTCTCAATTAAAACAATCTTTTCCTGAAGGTTCATGCCAGCGGCTGGTTCATCGAGCAAGAGGAGTTCGGGCTCTGAGGCCATAGCTCGAGCAATTTCTAAGCAGCGCTGTTCACCATAAGATAAATTATCAGCAAATTCATCATATTTTTTGTCTAATCCCATCAATTTTAAAGCTTGAAAAGCTTTTTCTTCTATTTGTTTTTCCTCATTTTTAATGGCAGATAGTCGGGTTATGGCTCCAAAAATACCAGCTTTACTTCGGGAATGACAACCTATCTTGACATTATCTAAAACTGTCAGTTCTTTGAATAACCTAATATTTTGAAAGGTCCTAGCGATCCCTAATCCATTAATGTAATAAGGAGGTTTGCCACTAATATCCTGACCTTTGTAAAGAACCTTACCACTAGTTGGGCTATATATTCCTGTTGCTAGGTTAAAGGCGGTGCTTTTTCCGGCACCATTGGGACCAATCAAGGCACTTATTTGACCTTTTTCTACTTTTAAGTCAACTTTATTTACAGCAATTAATCCACCGAACTGAATAGTAAGTTTGTTTAATTCTAATAAGGCCATTTAATTCCCCCCCTTTACCTTTTTTTTCTCTTTATCGGCAAAGTTACTGCCAGTAATTGATTTAATGCTTTTTTTAACTAATTTTGTTACATCAACTCCGCCTAGCAAGCCATTAGGTCTAAATCTCATCATAATAACCAGTAAGGCACCGTATAAAAGCATCCGATAATCAGAGGAGAAACGAAGCACCTCAGGAATAGATGTCAATACTATTGCACCAAGTACCGTGCCAGGAATGCTTCCTAATCCACCTAGAACTACCATGTTTAAAATCTCAATAGATTTCATAAAACCAAAATCCCTAGGCTGTAATACCATTATCTTATGTGCCCATAAGGCTCCACCTATACCAGCAATAAATGTGCCTAATACAAACATTTTAACTTTATAAAGGGACGTATTTATTCCGTAACATTCTGCAGCAATATCATCTTCCCGAATAGCTAGAAGGGCCCTTCCAAAACGGGACCTTTCAACTCTTACCATCATCCAGATAACAATAATTACAACAATCAAGGTGACAGTTAACGTTGACTTAAAAGGTATTCCAGCCAGACCCATAGCACCACCAACGATGGGCATATTAAATAAGAGGGATTTAACAATTTCTCCGAAGCCCAGTGTTGCTATGGCCAGATAATCTCCAGTTAAACGTAATGTTGGATAGCCAATAATTAAACCAAAAAATCCTGCTGCTATCCCTCCCGCCAAGAGGGCAAAAATAAAAGGCATACCCAATTGAAGTGATACAACGGCAGAAGCATAAGCCCCTATACTCATATATGCCGCGTGACCTAAAGAAAGCTGTCCGGTAACACCAGTAATTAAATTTAACCCTAAGGCCATAATTATATATATTCCTACAGTAATGGCTATGGATTCAATATAAGGCGGTAATAAACCATTTAGTAAAGTCATACCTTCTGCCACCTACACTTTCTTGAAAATTTGTTTACCGAATAACCCTGTAGGCTTGATTAGTAACACCAGGATTAAGATGCCAAATGCTATAGCATCTCGGTAAGACGAAAACCCAATTGCTACTGTCATCATTTCAATTACTCCGAGAATAATTCCGCCAAACATTGCCCCCGGAATGCTGCCAATACCGCCCAGAACCGCTGCTGTAAAAGCTTTCATGCCAGGCAGCATACCCATATTATATTTTACAACACCAAAGTATATCCCTACTAACACTCCACCAGCACCGGCTAAAGCAGAACCAATTGCAAAGGTATAGGATATAATCCTGTTTACATTTATTCCCATCAAAGCAGCTGTATCATAATCCTGAGAGGTTGCCCTCATGGCTTTGCCAACCTTTGTTCTTTTAACTATATACTGCAAACCAATCATAAGTATTGCGGAGACAATAATTAACAATATTTGCAGAGTATTAATCTGAGCTCCAGCTATTAAGTCAAAGGATTTAATTTCAAATAATATTTTTTCAATAGAAGGAAAAGTCTGAGGTTTAGGTCCAACCAAGAGGTTAACTAAATTCGATAAAATAATAGATATCCCAATAGCACTGATAAGTGCTGCTAAACGTTTAGAACGCCTTAGCGGCCTATAAGCAATAATTTCAATTGAAACCGCCATAAGCATACAAAAAAGCATAGCTCCCAAAAATGCAATAATTATATGCACTTTAAAGATAGTAACTAGTGCTAAGCCTACAAAAGCTCCCACCATGTATATTTCACCATGGGCAAAATTGATTAGCATAATAATACCGTAAACCATTGTGTAACCTAGGGCAATTAGGGCATAGGTAGACCCAAGTGCTATTCCATTAATCAACTGTACAATAAAATTACTGGTAAAATCCATCCTCCATCCCCCCAAATTAAATTCTTAAAAGGGTCTGCCATTAAGGCCAGACCCTTTTAAGGTCCACTAATTGCCTATTTTTTTACAGGAACTTTCTTCAACAAGGACCAGTTACCATCTTTAACTTGTAATAGGTATACTGGAGATTTGATAGGTTCACGGTTAGCATCAAAGGATGTATTACCGGAAACACCAGGGTAATCTTGTATTTTCGCCAATGCATCTTTAAATACCTTAGGATCTGCACTATTGGCGTTCTTAATAGCTTCAGCAACTAACATAACTGCATCATAACCTTGGGCATGGAACAGATCAGGTGCTTTACCATATTTAGCTTTAAATCTTTCAATAAACTTTTCTACTTCAGGAGTAGGCTGTTCTGGTGAGAAGCCTGCATAGGAAACACTGCCTTCTACTGCACTTCCGCCTAATTCCCAGAAGGTTGGTGCTTGTAGTCCATCACCGCCAACCATGATTATTTCGTTCATACCTTGCTTGCGAACTTCTTTCATGATCAGACCGCCTTCAGTATAGTAACCTGAGAAAACTATTACTTCAGCACCGGACTTTTTAATATTACTGACTTGTCCGCTAAAATCAGTATCGCCATCTTGTACACTTTCTTCAATTACTACTTCCCCGCCATTATTTAAGATACCCTCTTTAAAGATTTTACTTAGACCAACGCTAAAGTCATTATTAACTGCAGTAATTAATGCTACTTTTTTCCATCCTAGTTCATTTACTAGATAATCCATGGTAGTAGGTCCACCAACAGTATCCAGCAAAGTATTACGGAAGATAAAGGGACCTATTTCTACAACACCAGGTCCTGTAGCACCAGCGGAAATCTGGACAACACTACCTTGATTAATAATAGGAGCTGTTGCTTTAGTAATACCGGTAGTTGGATCACCGATAACCGCAATTACTTTATCTGAGTTAACAAATTTTTGTACAATATTGGCAGCTTCTGCCTTGTCATAACGGTGGTCAGCTTCTACTATTTCAAAGTTGCTTCCTAATACGCCGCCTGCTGCATTAATGTCTTCAACAGCCATTTTCATTCCATCAAGAGTGTTTTGTCCATACATTGCTGTATCGCCTGTCAAGTCACCTAAAAATCCGATTTTTAAAGCTGCAGGAGCTTTAGCTTCCTTTTTCACTTCTTCCTTTGGTGCAGGCTCTTCCTTTTGCCCACCACAGCCTACTAATGTTAATGATAAAATTAATAAAATAGATAAAACCCAAAATATTTTCCTAGACTTAATCATTTTTTTACCCCCTAATTTTTTTAATATTGTGTAATATTGTGATTAATAAGAGTTTTTATAAACTATGTAGTCTAACTCCCTCCCCCCCTTTATTTTTTTCCTCTCCTCGTTAACGGATACCAAGCTTGTTCATTTTATAGTAGAGTGTACTGCGGGGAATACCCAAAATTTTCGCAGCCTTTGCTTTATTGCCCGAAGTACCCTCTAAAGCTTGCCTTATAACTTCCTTTTCAGCCCTATCAGCAACTTCATCTAAAGTTGAACCTTCATAATATAACTTTTTAAATTTAGTAAGTTTGAGAGAAATCGGTAGATTTTCCTCAGTAATTTTATCATCTTCAGCCATGATAACCATTCTTTCGATAACATTACGAAGTTCTCTAATATTCCCCGGCCAAAGATAGCCAAGAAAAATATTCATTACCTCCGAGTCAATCTGAACTATATTTCTATTATGCTGATTGCAAAACTCTCGGGTAAAAAGATATACCAACTCAGGAATATCCTCCTTGCGATTCCTTAATTCCGGGATCTCTAGAGCGACAACATTTAGGCGATAATAGAGGTCCTCTCGAAAAGAGCCATCCTCAATCATTTGTTCCAAGTTTCTGTTAGTAGCAGCAATAACTCTGACATCTACACGAACAGGCTCACTTCCTCCAACTCGGTAGAAATGCATAGTTTGCAAGGCTCTTAGAAGTTTAACCTGCATCTCCGGCTGCAGCTCAGCAATTTCATCTAAAAAAATGGTTCCATTGTGGGCTAGTTCAAATTTTCCGGGTTTACCCTTTTTGTCCGTACCGGTGATGGCACCAGGCTGATAACCAAATAGCTCACTTTCAAATAAAGCAGGTGTTACTGCCCCACAGTTAATTACAATAAAAGGCTTGTCGCGCCTAGTACTATAGTTATGGATAGATTCTGCAAAAAGTTCTTTGCCTGTACCACTTTCCCCACGAATTAACACTACAGTATTAGTGGTAGCTACTTTTTTGGCTAGACCAATAACTTCCAGCATCTTTTTACTGTGACCATATATTTTCCCAAAAGCATCAGCTGGACCACTAATCTTCTTTATCTCACTTTTTAGAAGATTTACCTGGGAGCTAGCTTTTGATAATTCATTATGCAGGTTTACCGTTTCTGTGATGTCTCGCTCAGAACAAACACTGCCTAAGATGGTTTTCTCCTGATAAAGAATCGGTCTCGCATTAATCAAAACATGATTTTCCGGTCGAGGCTGATGGTATTTATCCCGAACTTCCTTTTTGTTGACTACATCAGTTACAACAAGACTAGAAAAAAATTGACCGATTTTTTTGCCCATAATAGTAGCGCAGGGAATTTGATACATATTTTCAGCCCGCTTGTTCCAGCCGATTACGTTATTCTCATTGTCTATCATAGTAACAGCTTCATTTACAGTATCCATCAAAGTATTCATCTCACACTCTAAATGGAGGATCTCCTGCCAAAGGGTAGTATGTAATAGATATGGATCTAGAACTCCAAGTGGCTCATTATTTTCAAATACTACTCCAAGCTTCCCTCGGTTGGTATGTAAAGCTGGGAATACCTGATTTAACGGGGTTTCCTTTTCTAAGATAAGCCCATTATATATCTTGGACGGAAAAGATTTTAGAATCACTTTCCAGCAGTTTGATCCAGTATTAATAAGTACAGCTTCAATTCCCCATTCTTTAAAAAGCTGGTCAACCTCCTCTTGAGATAAGACTTGGTTAACTACCTTGATAGGCCTTAGTGTCAGTTTAACTAAATCCAGAGTCTGGCTTGGGCCTGAAAACATACTCCCTGCCTCCCAATATTAAATTCCAAAAACTTAAGCAAGTGTCAGTAATTTGACATAAAAATATTTTTAGTGGTTGGCATAAAATGGGTTTCAATGGCATAAAAAGGCGCTCACTAAATAACCTCAGTGAGCGTCGTTGCTCTTAAGTACTATAATAATACTCACTATATCTTATTGTCTTGTTGTATAACAATTTATCCTATTTTAAAACAAATTGCAATAGTTTTTCAATAAGAATACTGAATACAATATATAATAGTTTTATATAAAATTGTGAATTGTATAACAATTCTATTATTCATATACTTCTGGGTGATTATTTTGCGTCTGACAGTACTGCTGGGTAAACATTTTGTGTCTGATGTACTACTTCTGCGTCTGACAGTACTGCAGTGTGAACATTTTGCGTCTGATGTACTACTGGGTAAAGATTTTGCGTCTGAGACAATTAACATGCAATGCTTGTGTCAGACGCAATAAATTGGCCACAAAGTATGTCAGACCATAAATGAATCCAATGAGTAATTGTCAGACCCGGAAAGTGACCCACAAGTTATTTCAGACGCAATTGTTAGTCCCCAAAGTAGGTAGATTTCCAGCGTAAGACAGGCTTCCTCGCTGCTGATGCCTCATCAAATCTGGAAACATGGGTTGAAATAGGTGCATCATGTAAAAGTTCTGGGGTATTAATTGCTTCCTCGCTGATTTTAATAAGAGCCTGACAAAAATCATCTAAGGTCTCTTTGCTTTCAGTTTCTGTGGGTTCAATCATCATAGCTTCCTCTACGATCAATGGGAAGTAGATGGTTGGGGGATGGAAGCCGTAGTCAATTAACCTCTTAGCTATATCCATAGTATGAATTCCTTTAGCCTTCATTTCTTTGGTGGGCGTAATAATAAATTCATGTTTACAGACCTGGTCTAAAGGAAGATAATAATGTTCCTTTAATACTGCTTTGAGATAGTTGGCATTTAGTACCGCAAATTCACTGGCCTCTTTTAGGCCCTTGCCTCCCAATGCCAAGATATAAGTAAAGGCCTTTACTGCTACTCCAAAATTGCCATAAAAAGCTTTGACTTTACCAATAGAATGGGGGCGTTCATTGTCAAAATAATACTGTTCTTGCTCAGAGCTATATTCAACAGTAGGTTTAGGCAGATAAGGAACTAAATAATCCTTTACCCCTACTGGGCCAGAACCAGGTCCACCACCTCCATGGGGGGTAGAAAAGGTTTTGTGCAGGTTAAAGTGAATAACATCAAAACCCATATCCCCCGGACGGGCATAGCCCATAATAGCATTCATATTAGCTCCGTCATAATATAAGAGTCCTCCCGCTTCATGGACAATATCGGCAATTTTTACGATATCCTCCTCGAATAATCCCAGTGTATTGGGATTAGTCAGCATTAAAGCGGCAGTATCTTCTCCTGCTACTTTTTTTAACTCCTCTAGGTCAACAAAACCTCTTTCGTTAGACTTAATCTCTATTATTTCATAACCACACATATTTGCTGTAGCTGGATTAGTGCCGTGGGCAGAATCGGGGACAATCACCTTATTCCTTTTAAAGTCTCCACGGTGCTCGTGATAGGCTTTAATGATCAGGATACCTGTTAACTCACCATGGGCACCAGCGGCAGGCTGCAAAGTAACCCTTTGCATACCGGCTATCTCACTTAGATACTGATCTAAATCATACATAAGTTTCATGGCACCTTGAGATAACCCTTCTGCCTGATATGGGTGAGATAAAGCAAAGCCCGGAAGTCTGGACATATCTTCATTTATTTTAGGATTGTACTTCATGGTACAAGAACCCAAAGGATAGAAGCCCGTATCTACACCATAATTCATTTGAGATAATCTCGTAAAATGGCGAACAACATCAACTTCACTCACTTCCGGCAGTTCCGGCTCAGTTTCTCTTTTTAAATCTAAAGGCAACAGTTCGTCAATAGCAACTGTAGGTACATCTAGTGCTGGTAATGAATAGGCTTTACGGCCGGGAGCAGATAATTCAAATATCATTTTTTCTTTCATTCTTCTCCCTCCCAAACCCTTTTTAATAAATCAATTTCTATTTTACTCCGAGCTTCTGTTACGCAGAGAAGCATATGGTTTTTTAGTTCTGGATAAAATTCCCCTAAATCCAAACCACCAATAATTCCTGCATCTAATAAGCGTTTATTTATAGATTCAATTGATTCCTCTGTTTTCACTACAAATTCTTTAAAGCTTTTAGTATTTGGATAGGCAATTTCTACTCCTGGAATATCGTTTAACACACTTTTAGCATAATGGGCCTTATAAATACACTGCTCCGCTACTTCCTTGATACCACTTTTACCCAATGTGCTGAGATATATAGTTGCAGCTAAAGCGCATAAGGCTTGATTGGAGCAAATATTAGAGGAAGCCTTTTCCCTGCGGATATGCTGCTCCCGTGCCTGCAGCGTCAAAATAAATCCTTCGTTTCCTTTTCTATCCTGAGCAATCCCCACTATTCTACCAGGCATACGACGAATAAACTTTTCCTTAGTAGCAATAAAGCCTAGATATGGTCCACCAAAGCTTATGGGAATTCCAAGGGGCTGCCCCTCCCCTACTACAATATCAACACCTATTTTTCCAGGTGCTTCTAATAGGCCAAGCAACATGGGGTCTGCACAAAGAATTACCATAGTCTTATTCTTTTGAGCTAGCTCAACTATATTCTTTAAGCTCTCTATACCGCCGAAAAAATTGGGATTTTGAATAACTACAGCACCTATATCAGTGGTCAGCATCTTTTCTAACTCTTTTGTATCAGTGAGTCCTTGTTGATAAGGAATTTCCAACAATTCCATACCCCGAGCCCAAGCATAAGTTTTAGCTACTTCTCGATATTCGGGATGAATAGTAGAGCTAATTAGAAATTTATTCTTTCTGGTTTGTCCGGCAGCCATAATTATTGCCTCGGCCAGCGCTGTTGCCCCATCATACATAGAAGCGTTTGCCACATCCATACCAGTCAGCTCACAAACGGCAGTTTGAAATTCAAAAATTGCCTGTAGAGTACCCTGACTTATTTCTGGCTGATAGGGAGTATAAGCTGTGTAAAACTCCGACCTTAGTAATAGATGATCTATTAGGGCCGGACGGAAATGTTCATAAGCTCCAGCACCTAAAAAAGAAACATATTCATCAACATGGGCATTTTCCTGGCTAATCATTGTAATTTCTTTTCGTAAGGACATTTCATCCAATCCCGGGAAAAGCTTTAGTTCTTCTGCTAACTTAACCTCAGGAGAAATATCCCTAAATAATTCATCAGTAGAGGAGATACCAATGCTAGCCAACATCTCCCTCTTCTCTGACTGAGTATGGGGAACAAAATTCATACCTATTCCTCCTCAATTATCTTTTGATACCCTTGTGCATCTAAGAGGTCTTCTTCTCCTTCGGTAATCTCCATTTGTAAAATCCAGCCTTTACCATAGGTATCTTGATTAATTAGTTCTGGATTGTCTAATAACTCTTCATTTACAGCGATAACCTTACCGCTAACTGGTGCGTAAATATCGGAGACGGCTTTTACTGATTCCACTACACCTATACTATCCCCTACTTCTAAATGTGTACCTACTTCAGGCAGTTCAACAAATACCACATCACCTAATGCCTCTTGAGCATATTGGGTAATACCTATCTTTTTTGTTTCTAAATCAACCCACTCATGTTCTTTTGTGTACTTTAAATTTTCTGGATACATAATTTATACCTCCCTTTTATAAAATGGTGTTTTTACAATGACGGCCTGACAGGGCCGGTTTCTAATACTGACAGCTAACGTGTTACCAATTTGAGCTTGAGCAATGTTTATTAAGGCATTTGCTAAGTTTTTCCCTAGACTAGGGCAAAAGGAACCAGAGGTAACATAACCTATTTCTTGTTCATCCTTGTAAACTACATAGCCTTCTCTAGGAATACCCCTCTCTAGCATCTCAAGCCCTATTTTTTTGCGTTTTAAGCCCTCTTCTTTTTGTTTAAGTAGAGCGCTTTTACCTATAAAATCATTATCTGATTTTAAGTCAACAAACATGCCTAAACCTGCCTCCAAAGGTGTAATCTTAGAGCCTAGCTCATGACCATATAAGGGCAAGCCTGCTTCAAACCGTAAAGTATCCCTAGCTCCCAAACCGATAGGAGCTATACCCTGAGATTGTCCCTGAGTTAATAGTTCCTTCCATAAAAATACTACCTCATTTGCATTAAGATAGATTTCAAAACCATCTTCTCCTGTATACCCGGTCCTTGACACAACGCTTTGGCAGCCTGCTACCAGCTCTTCTTGGAAACGGTAGTATTTTATTTCTCCTAAATCAATAGAGGTAAGGGACTGTAATATTTCCTGAGCCTTAGGCCCTTGCAGAGCTAATTGGGCAGTTTTCCCGGAGATATTGGCCAATTCAACATCCTCATCACTCTTTTGTTCTTGAACCCACTGCCAGTCTTTTTCGATATTAGAAGCATTAACAACCAGCCAAAAATGTTCCCAAGTAAAACAATAAACCAATAAATCATCTACTGTACCGCCATTTTCGTAGCACATTGGTGAGTAAATTATCTTTCCAGGTTCAATTTTTTCTACATCATTTGTAATCAATTTCTGAATAAACTTTTTCGCATCTTTCCCCTTAATTTCAAATTCACCCATATGTGATACATCAAAAAGACCAGCCTGCTCTCTTACAGTATTATGTTCTTCAATAATACCTTTATATTGGACAGGCATTTCGAAGCCACCAAACTCAACAATTTTTCCTCCAAGTTTTACATGTTCTTCATATAACGGCGTTCTTTTCACTTCAGTCATTTACTTTCACCCCCGATTTAATTAGTTTAGTTTTGTCTTTAGCTCATAGAAATATTTACATTAACATGTTGTATGCTATGCAATTCTGTTATCGGTGCCTATGAACTATTAGTTCTTGGGTATCTTGGACATAAAAAAACAGAGCAACAAGAAAAGAATCGCCTTGTTACTCTGTCCTTAAACCTGAGAGATTTTACCCCTTTGGTGCTCATAAAGAGCTCTCCAGAGACCCATCAGAATGCGGTACTGGTACCTGAGAGTTTCCAATACCTTGGCATAAAGTATTGTTGCTCCTTCGGTGTCCACTTAAGGACTCTCCCACATTCCTCATTTAGTTTATTCTGTTTTTAAAAAAAGAAATATTTTCTAATGATTGTGATAATTATATTCGCCATTAACCCAAAAATTCCTGCAAAAAAAACCGCCTTTTGGGGGCGATGAAAAAAATTATTTATATCTTTGATAATATTTCTGTTATTTCCTCACAGCCGCATTCTATTGGCTTATAACAATACCTTCTATGATTATTCATATCAACAGTCCGAACTCGAGTAATTACACCTTTACTAACTAATTCTTCTATTATACTGCGGCATTGACCTTCATGAAGTTTGGTTTCTGTAGTAATTCTCCCAATACAACAAGCCTGGCCATTGAATTTCTTCCACAAGCGACAAACAGCTTCAAATACCTTTTTATTATCATCTTGTTCCATAGTATCCCTCCCGCAAATATAATTGAATTGAATTATATCTTAATCTAATAATAATAGAAATATGATGAATAGTAAAGATATTATAATTGAAAAAGTGTAATATAACAGATAATATCTATCTACCAATAATTCTAGAATAAAAAAAGTATCTCCTCACCAAGTGGTAAGGAGATGCTTTAATAAATTAAATTAATGCACTCAAGCAACGACTACAAATAGTAGGGTGTTCAGGGTACTGACCCACATCCTCAGTATATGTCCAGCACCTTTCACATTTTTCTCCCGGGGCTTGCGTCACTTTAACCGCCAACCCTTTTAATTCCTCAGATCGGAAAACCGCTTCCGCAGCTTCTTCTAATTTTTCCTCAGTAACTATAACAACCTTAGAGACAATAAATATTCCTGACAAATCCTTTTCTATCTCTTTTAAGAACGAATACCAATTATTATCTGCATATATTTCTATACTTGCATTTAGAGAATGACCAATTACTTTAGCCCTTCTAGTCTCTTCTAATTGTTTAGTTACTACCTCCCGAACAGCAAGTATTTTATCCCACTTGGCTTCTAATACTGAATCCAGATATTCAGCATTAAATTGAGGCCAGCCTGCCAACTGTACACTTAATTCTTTATCTTTCTGTGGCAGATGGCTCCAAACCTCTTCCGTTGTAAAAGCTAGAATTGGCGTGAGCATTTTTACTAAAGCAGTGCAAGCTTCATAGATTACTGTTTGAGCTGCTCTACGTTCTAGTGAATTGGGTTTTGAAGTATATAGACGATCTTTAACAACATCTAAATAGAAAGCACTCATATCAACAGTACAGAAATTATGAACCCCGTGATAAACTACATGAAACTCATAGTCATCATAGGCTTTAGTAACCCGATTGATTAGTTTAGCCAATTTCATAAGTGCCCACTTATCTAATTCTGTTAAGCCTTCATAACTTACTTTATGCTGCTCATACTCGAAATCATAGAGAGTACCTAACATATAGCGGAAGGTATTACGAATTTTTCTATAGGTTTCCGTGACCTGCTTTAAAATCCCCGAAGACACCGCCACATCAGAGCGATAATCAGCAGAACCGACCCAAAGCCTTAAAATATCAGCCCCTAATTGTTCAATAACCTCTAAGGGATCAATACCATTACCTAGTGATTTTGACATTTTCCTGCCTTTTTCATCCACTAAAAAACCATGGGTTAAAACTGCCTTATATGGAGCCTTTCCCGTTGTAGCTACAGATGTTGATAAAGAAGAATTAAACCAGCCCCGATGCTGATCGCTTCCTTCTAAATATAAATCAGCAGGCCAAACTAGATCGTCCCTGGTGGTTAAAACTGCTTTATGACTTGAACCAGAATCAAACCAAACATCCATGATATCAGTTTCTTTACGGAAATTGGTTCTTCCACACCCAGAGCAGGTAAACCCCGGGGGTACTAAATCCTCTGCTTCCTTGGCAAACCAAATATCTGAACCATGTTTTCTAAATAGTTCTTGAATATGTGCGATAGTAGTATCATTGATAATTTCTTTATTACAGTCCTGACAGTAGAAAATTGGTATAGGGACTCCCCATGTCCTTTGCCGTGAAATACACCAGTCACCCCGATCAGCAACCATATTATAAATGCGGTCTCTGCCCCAGCTAGGAATAAACTGAACCTTATCAATCTCCGCTAGTGTTTCCTGCCTAAACCCATCTATAGAAGCAAACCATTGTTCTGTAGCCCGGAACATCGTGGGGCTTTTACATCTCCAACAATGGGGATACTGGTGATTAATAAAGCTTAGGTTTAATAAAAAGCCAAGTTTATCTAATTCCTCGGCAATCAATTTATTGGCAGCATCTGCTTTGACCCCTGCAAATTGCCCCGCTTCTTCGGTAAAAGTCCCCTTATCATCTAAAGGTGAAATTACATCTAGACCATATGCCTTGCCAACTATAAAGTCATCAGCACCATGACCAGGAGCCGTATGAACACAACCTGTACCCTGTTCTAAAGTAACATGCTCACCTAGGATAATCAGTGAATCCCTATCCATAAAAGGATGCCTGCATAATACTCCCTCTAGATCTTGACCTTTAAAATCTTTTACTACCTCATATTCCCCAGTACCCCCTGCTGCATCTAATACAGATTTCACTAGATCCTTAGCTATCAATAGCCTTTCATCACCAACTTTAATCAATTGATATTCAAAGTCAGGGTGTAAAGCAATGGCCATATTTGCAGGTAGAGTCCAAGGGGTAGTTGTCCAGATAACTACAAAACTATTTTCTTCCTCAAACTTACCATCAGCATCTTTAACGGGAAATTTTACATAAATTGAGGGTGATCTTTTATCATGATATTCTATTTCCGCTTCCGCTAGTGCAGTTTCACATTGGGCACACCAGTGTACTGGCTTTAGTCCTTTGTAAATATAGCCCTTTTTGGCCATCTCACCGAAAACACCAATTTGTTCCGCCTCAAACTCCGGCTGCAGCGTGATATAAGGATTTCCCCAATCACCCCTTACCCCCAGCCGTTTAAATTGTTCTTTTTGCACTTCTACATATTTCAAGGCATATTCCTGACAATGCTGACGAAATTTCACTTTATCAATTTCATGCCGGTTCAAACTTAGGTCTTTAATAGCCTGAAGTTCAATGGGTAAACCATGGGTATCCCAACCTGGTACATATGGTGCGTCATAACCATTTTGAGAACGATATTTAACTATAATATCTTTTAATATTTTATTTAGTGTATGGCCTAGGTGAATATTACCATTAGCATAAGGTGGTCCATCATGCAGGATAAACTTAGCCTTGCCGGAATTATTTTTCTGAACTTTTTCATATATTTCTACGTCTTTCCAAAAGTTTAAAATCTCCGGTTCTTTAGCCGGTAAATTGCCCCGCATGGGAAATTCAGTCTGGGGCAAATTCAAAGTCTTGCCATAATCAAATTTTTCTTTTTCCATTTTCTTCACCTCATCATATTTCGCTTTCGCGTGGGCGCGTGTACCCGTGGGCGCGATAAAATCTTGTACCAATACTATAACCATCAACTGTGATCCATAGTCCATTGACTATAGACTATAGTCTTACTAGTCACCAGTCACTATCCCGAGAAAATCTGCCTAAAAGCAAAAAACCCCCCATCCCCTAAGGGACGAGAGTTGTTTCCCGCGGTACCACCCTGATAACAGTATAATAATTCTGCCTCTTTGGAGTCAGATAACGATGACCAGCCGAATAGAATTACTAAATTTCAAACTATTAACTCCTGGATGATTTTCCCCTAAGTCGAGTATCCGGCTTCCACCTCCTCCGAATTCGCTGTAACCCAAGTAATCAAGGTACTTTTCCATTCATTGTATTTCCTTTATATTCTTTCTATCAAATAGTAAAACAGATAAATTAAAATGTCAACTCATCTGCTAAACTACTTTTTTAAGCAAAAACAATAAGCTTTGTACTATGTTACTAGTTACTTCAGTATCTAGCTCCTCATTATGCTTCTCGGAATTGATTATTCTTATAGCCAAGGAAGAAAGGCCTTTATTTTTTGCTGTTAAAAACAGCTGGCTAGAAGATAAATCCAAACAAGCTAGTCCGACTATATTTTCATCATTTACAGGTTCGTTATAGATATTACCGGCAAAAATTCTCAAGGGTAATTCATCATCTGCTACAGCTTGATTCAGAAAACGGTCAACTAGTACTTGACAGCTTCCACTTGGATAATCATTAATAAGTATATCACCCTGTCTTAGATGTTCTACCAGAGAACTAGCTAATCCAATAGAAATTATATTTTTAATTGGACCATCTGCAATCATTATATCTAATAGGTCATTTATACTATTTTCATCATAGTTTTCTACCAAATATAACTCTTTTGTATAAAACTTTCCTTTGTACCAGGAATATTTATCGCTTGGGTGAAGCTGCAGCTCAGATAATGCATCTTTTATATATTCACTGATTACATTGTAATTAGATATGATTAATGTCTTCATATACATACTCCTTTGATGTAACTATAAATACTGATTAATAATATTCATAAATACCACTTTTGATAAGCCCTCAATTAGCAGGCTTTTATTACGGCTTATTAAACCAGTTGCAATTTTCACGCATCACCTTGAACACCTTCGAGTTCGTTTTTACTAGCTTTGGGCTGCACTTTTATTTTAACTAGTACGCCGGCTTCATTCTCCCTCAACTCTAACAATTGTTTCTCCTTTTTCTACTAGTGGGCCTACCTGTTTACCTTCATCAATTAATTCTAATTGTGTAATTAAAAACGCTTTAAACTGTGCTTTAAATTGCTGCACATTTTTCTGCAGTTCTTTATATTCCCCTTTTAACTCAAATATATCTTCTTTAGCAACATTGATAATATCTTCTGCCTTTTGCCTGGCATTGCGAATAATTAAGTCCGCCTCTTTATCTGCATTTTTTTTAACTTCTTCCGAAGTCTGTTGAGCTAGAATCATAGTATTATGCAGGGTATCTTCTAAATCTCGATATCTAGCAATACTTTCTTGGTAATTATCAGCTTGATCCTTAAGATTTAGATTTTCTTTATACAGATTCTCATAGTCCTTTATTACTTCATCCAAGAATTCATCGACTTCATCAGCATCATAACCTCTTAAAGCCTTTTTAAACTCCTTATTGTGGATATCCAAAGGTGTAAGCAAAGTTTTCCCCTCCTCTTCGTCTTATTCGTCTACTCATCTACTCATCAATATCCTAGTGAATATATATTGACCATCGACCATAGACTATCGACTATAGACCATAGACTATAGCCTGTTACTTCTTATTCATACCTAGTAATAGTTACTTTTAAGCGACCTTTACGGGTCTCGCCGCTAACGTTAGAAACTATTATTCTGCCTTTACCACGAAAAGATATTACATCATCCTGACTACATAAGTGATCTGTATCAACTACAACCTGCCAATTCACTTTAACTTTACCGCCTTTAATAAAACTAGTAACTTTAGTTCTAGAGATACCGAAACCATTTGCTAGCACAGTATCAAGTCGTAAAGATGCAAGTGTAGTATTTACAATTTTGCCTGCAGATTGTAGAGGCTCCCAGTGATTAGGTTTTAATATTTGAGCCTCTAAGGAAACACCTTTAATTACAATAGGACCTAAGAGAATAAAGTCAGCCAGTTCTCGACTAATTACCACTATAAAGCCGTTCTCTATGGGATATAAATCCCCGACCTTTCCTCTTTTAATCCCTTGCCCCAGTAGAGCTCCTAAAAAATCTCTATGACTTGAGTTAATATGATCTAATTTACCGGTAAATTCAACTAAGCATAACTGAGCCATACTCAGTTCAGGTTCTGAATAATCTGGACATATAACAATCCTTTGTCTTTCTGCACCATCGACTCCACCATAGGCAGCATAGTTTATGCCTGAAATATTTTTAAGAAATTCACAAGCACAATTTTTTAGATAGGGATCTACAAACTCTGTTACCTGTTCTATGTGTCTCCTAAGAACAATATCCGCCTTATCCTCGACCCGTCCTAAAAAATCTTTTGCTTCAGCAGTAAGTTTAGTCACTTTAATAGCCTCTAGTAAAGCATTCTGCTTAACAAGTCAATTACAACAGATTTTAATAACTGCAAAAGCAGAATTGCTATGATAGGAGAAAAATCTATTGCCATACCACGCATAGGAAGAAATTTACGAACAGGTGCTAAAACTATTTCCGTAATTTCATAGATAAACCTGAAAATCGGATTATGTGGATCATGCCTAACCCACGAAAGTATAACTCGCACTATGACTAACCAATACATCACATCAAAGATTATATCAACAAAATCAATAAGAAAATACATCTAAACACCCCATCATTTATCTAAACCCAATTGTTTAGATTTAAGATATGAAGCCTCAACAGCATCCATTACCATAGCCCTAAAGCCTGCTTTCTCTAAAACATTAATAGCTCTGATCGCCGCTCCCCCTGGGGAAGTAACCATATCCTTTAGCTCACCGGGATGCAACCCTGTTTTTAATACCATCAATCCTGCCCCAATTACCGTTTGAGCTGCTAGCATATAAGAAGTTTTTCGGGGTAAACCAACCTGAACTCCCCCATCCGCTAAAGCTTCAATAAATTGGTAAACATAAGCAGGACCACTACCACTTAGTCCTGTTACTGCATCAATTAAGCCTTCATCAATAATTACTGTTTTGCCTACTGATTTAAAAATTTTCTCAGCAATTTGCAAATGATCATCTAAAGCAAATTTGCCTTTACTTAATGCGGTCATACCCGCCGCCACTAATGCAGGTGTATTAGGCATAACCCTGACAACAGGAATTTCTCCTAAAAATTGCTCTAGAAAAGCGGTAGAAATGCCGGCGGCAACAGAAATAATTATTTTGCCTTTATCTGGTTTAAACTCCAGACTTCCTAATACATTTTTAAAGTGTTGAGGTTTGATTGCCAGAATAATTATATCAGACTTTTCCATAACCTCATTATTATTTGAAGTAGTATTAATCTCTAGCTCAGAATTAATTTGAAGCAACCTATGTTCATTTATATCTGATGCGATAATCTCATTTGATTTATAAATTTCTGATCTGGTAACCCCATACATAATGGCTTCCGCCATTGCTCCTGATCCGATAAAACCCAGTTTATACTTTAACAAGATTTATAAATCTCCCTTCTTAGCAAACTTAGAAACCCAGGCAAATACATCTTCCTGATTATCAGGATATGTTTCTTTGTATTCACCACCGATATCAACATTTGGGGGAACTACCAGAATAATACCCTGCCCTATTTTTTGCATGGATCCACCTATAGCATATACTGTTCCGCCAATAAAATCTATTAACCTTTTACCCAATTCATAATCAGCATTTTCCAGGTTAATAATTACTGCTTTTTTATTTTTTAAGTTATCAGCAATAACTTGAGCTTCATTGAAATCTTCAGGTTCTAAAACAACTACCTTTAAATTATCTTTAGCATGATTATGTATTGCAACCAATTGACCTTTTCTTCTCTTATTTTCGTCGGAATATGGGGATTCCCGGTTCTGCTGGTCTTCCGGCTCTTCATACTCCTCTTCTCGGTCTATAAATCCCATTATATCAAGAAATTTATCAACCATTTTCATCTATTTATCTCCCCTCTTTCTAATATCTAGGACCAAAAATCGCACTACCAATCCTGACCATATTGGACCCTTCTTCCACTGCAATCTTATAATCATTAGTCATCCCCATAGAAAGATACTCCATTTCCACACCAAAGATTTTAGTCTCTTTAATCTCATTAAACAAATGAAACATTTCTTTAAAAATAGGTCTAACTTCTTCAGGATTATTGACTTCCGGCGCAATAGTCATCAGCCCTTTAATTTTCAACCCGGGAAGATGGGCGACTTCTTTAATAAAAGTCATTATCTCGTGCACCTCTAGACCGTATTTGCTTTCCTCACGGGCCGGGTTAACCTGTACTAAACACTCCATGGGCTTCTTTTCTACTGCCATTCGTTTGCTAATTTCTTCTGCTAATGAATAGTTTTCTAAAGAATGGATTAATTTCACTTTATCGACAATATACTTTACCTTGTTGCGTTGCAAATGTCCTATTAAATGCCAGTCCACTTCCATTGGAAGCTGGTCATATTTATCTTTTAATTCTTGTACCCTGTTTTCACCTAAAATAAAATGACCCTCTTTTAATACTTCATTGATTTCTTTAATTTCTTGATTTTTTGTCACTACAATAACCGTAACCTTCCGCTCTGGATTAGTACTTTTTAATAGAGAAGCATCAATCTCAGTTTTGATTCTTCTTAGATTAGCACGGATATCCAATATAGTACCTCCATCTGTATAGTGACTGGTTACTGGTTAATTATTTGTGCCCAGGGCCCAGGGCTCAGGGCTCAGTGCCCGGAAAAAGCATTTTAATCTAACCACGGGCCCCTTCGGGGCACACGGATAAACACGGATAATTATGCTCTTGGTGTCTTTAATCTAGCATAGCGAAATCTTAATCTCAATTCTTCCTTTATCCTCAACCTCAACCTTAACCTTAACCTTAGTTATTATTATCTCGCCCACTAATTGACTATTCAACTAATAAAGATGTTGTCCTTCTTTAACTAAACCCGGATTTAGAATCACTTCAGTAAATTGTTCCAGTCCTTCAATTAATATATTATCGCCATCCTCGGAAATTATTTCCACGGGCTGCCAAAAAACAAAACCTTTTCTTAACCAGTATACCCCTGTTTCCTCATTATTTTTAGTAACAAGTGCTTTTTTCGGCAAAATAATACCTGTCTTTTTTTCGATAATTAGTTCAACCTTTTGCGTTCGTTGGTTTAAGAGGCTATACCAAAATTCAGGCAGCTTAACAAGAACTTGGGCGTTATTGGCAATACCTTTTAAATCAATAATTACTGACTTAACTTCTTTATTTACTCCAGGGAAAAAGAGATTTAACTCTTGGCCTTTTTGTAATGGATCTTCAAAAATATTCAGAGGGAACTCTAAATAAACCTGCAATCCCTCTAAATTATTTACGATTTTACAAAACCTTTTTCCTTTTTCTACCACATCTTTCTTGCTGTTGTCAATAGTATCTGCTTTAAGGTCCTCTATTTTATCCATATCTAAAGACTGGAGTAAATTAGGCCAAAAAATTGCCTCTAAGCCATCGGTAAAATAAGATACTACACCAGCCATCGATGCATTGACAGTAATAGGCTCCCCTGATTCTAGAGCTGTTCCGGCAGTGCCCTCCACCACAAAAAGGGGCATATCCAGGCCTACCCGTTCTCCTGTATTAACCTTACTAATTATGCGGCCTGTCACTGGGGAGTTTACAGTTACCTCATCCCTAATAATATATCCGATAGTCGGGTATTTTTTTTCAATATCACTTTTTACCATAATTTGGGTATCAACAAGATGTCCTATTATAAAACCAAACAAGCTGCTGCCGACAAACCAAAATATAACAAAAAAAAAGATTGCCCGATAAATTAGAAAAATCCTTTCCCTGCGCTTTCTTCTATTACCTTTTAATGTTTTTGCTTCTACCATTATTTTCACACCCTGGTCATACTAGGCTTTCTTTCCTATTTTTTTTCGACAATAGTCATAAGAAATCCTGCTTGAAAAAATGCGTTGCTCTATTTTTACGCTAATCCGTTATTTCGTGAGCCAGTGGGCGCGAAAAAAGAGGACGCCCAATGGGCATCCCTACAAGTTCTCTTTAATATATTCACATAAATCTCGAGTCAGAGAAGTAGTTGTTCCTCTACCTCCCAAATCTGGAGTTAGTTTTTCTTTATGATTTAATATCCAGTTGATGGCCCTTTCAATATTTTCTGCAGCTTGGACTTCGTCAATATGTTTAAGCATTAATACTGCCGAATTTAATAGGGCCAAGGGATTAGCCATGTTTTTCCCTGCTATATCTAAAGCACTTCCATGTACTGCTTCAAACACACTATAACTATCCCCGATGTTAGCACCGGGGACTAATCCTAATCCACCTACAAGTCCCGCACATAAATCTGAAACAATGTCACCGTAGAAATTTGGCAAGACAAGAACATCAAATTTCTCAGGCCGTTGCACCAACTGCATACAAAGATTATCAATAATCATCTCCTCATACTCAATATCAGGAAACTGCTCTCTTATTTCCCTGATACTTTCAAGAAACAAGCCATCAGAAATTTTCAGTATATTGGCTTTATGGACAGCTGTCACTTTTTTTCTGCCCATCTTTTGCGCATAGGAAAAGGCAAAATAGCCTATTTTCTCGGATGCATCCTTTGTAATTAATTTTATTGCTTCCGCTCTGCCAGCATCTACTTTACATTCGATGCCGGCATAAAGGTCTTCAGTGTTTTCCCTTACTACTACCAAATCTACATTATTAAAGGGTGTCTCGATTCCTGGCAGGTTTTTCATAGGTCTTAAATTAGCATATAAACCAAGCTCTTTACGCAAAGCCACATTTACACTGCGAAACCCAGTACCTATAGGGGTTGTCACAGGACCTTTCAAGGCAACTTTATTTTTTAAAACCGATTGAATTACTTCGTCAGGCAGGGGATTTCCGACTGCACGAAAAGCTTTATCACCGGCATCCTTAATTTCCCAATTAATTTTTACACCTGTACTTTCAATTATCTCCTTTACAGCAAAGGCCACCTCTGGGCCAATACCATCGCCGGGTATCAATGTTATATTATGCATATTAACCCTCCTTGCTGCTTTTTGTATAGTTTAAGAGACCACCGGCTATAAGAAGTTTTGCTTGATTTCTTGTAAAATAAGCCCGTACTCTAATCGAATTATCTTTTTCCAACCTAAGAGTCCAATTTTCCTCTTCACTCTTTAGGTGAGTAATTATTTCACCTAGTTCAAAATTGCTTCCCTGTAATACCTTTTCATAATCCTCAATATCTTCAAAGGTTAAAGGTATTACCCCCATATTAATAAGGTTATCAAAATGAATCCGAGCAAAGGATTTGGCCAAAACTGCCCTCACCCCAAGAAAACGTGGTATTAGGGCTGCATGCTCTCTGCTAGAGCCTTGTCCGTAATTGTCTCCGGCCACTATTATTCCATTTTTTACACTTTTAGCTCTAGCAGAAAAGTCTTTATCTAACCCCGAAAAACAGTAATTGGCAAGATAAGGAATATTTGATCTATAGGGCAATAGTTGAGCTGTTGAAGGCATGATATCATCAGTGTTAATATTATCGCCAACCTTTAATAATACGTGGCCGCTGATATCCTCCTCCATTTCTTCATTAATAGCAAGAGGGATAATGTTAGGGCCTCTAATTACTTCGATATCCCTAGTGTCTTCAGGTGGAATTAAAACAAGATTATCATTTACGGTAAATTTTTCTGGCATAGCAACATGGATAGCTTCCCCCCATGTTCTAGGATCTGCTATAAAACCTTGAAGCGCCGATACTGCTGCTGTTTCTGGACTTACTAAAAATACTTTAGCATCAGAAGTACCACTGCGACCACAAAAATTGCGATTATTTGTTCTTAAAGAGATACCTCCCGTTTCCGGAGCCTGTCCCATACCGATACACGGACCACAGGCACTTTCTAATATTCTGGCCCCGGCATTAACCATGTCCAAAAGCCCGCCATTCTCAGCCAGCATAGTTAAGACCTGTTTTGATCCGGGAGCAATAGCCAAGCTAACATCTGGATGAACTGTCTTGCCCCGTAAAATGTATGCTGCCTTCATTAAATCCTGAAAAGAGCTATTGGTACAACTACCGATTATAACCTGATTTACAGGCATCCCTGCTATTTCGCTTACCTTTACAACATTATCAGGACTGTGGGGTTGGGCGATTAATGGCTCTAATTTATCAAGCTCAATTACTATCTCTTCATCATAATAGGCTCCAGAGTCAGCCGTTATTTCTTGCCAGGATTCTTCCCTGCCTTGGGCCTTTAAAAATTTCTTTGTCTCTTGATCACTTGGGAAAATCGAAGTAGTAGCTCCAAGCTCTGCGCCCATATTGGTAATTGTTGCTCTTTCAGGTACCGAAAGTCCTAAAATACCCTCACCAGAATACTCAATTATCCTGCCACGGCCACCTTTTACTGTTAATCGCTTTAATAATTCCAGAATAATATCTTTAGCACTAACCCAGGGTGCTAAAGAACCAGTAAGCTTAACATTGCAGATTTTAGGTTTATTAAAATAATAAGGTTTGCCAGCCATACTTACAGCAACATTTAAGCCACCGGCACCGAAAGCCAACATTCCTAATCCACCTGCTGTAGGAGTGTGGGAGTCTGACCCTAATAAAGTTGCACCGGGAACAGCAAACCTTTCTAAAAATACCTGATGACAAATTCCATTACCAGGCTTAGAAAAGTAAATGCCGTGTTTGGCGGCAACTGTTTGCAAATAACGGTGGTCATCGGCATTTTCATAACCGGTTTGTAAAGTATTATGGTCAATAAAGGCAACCGATAATTTGGTTTTTACCTTAGGAATACCAAGAGCCTCCCATTGTAAATAGGTAAGGGTGCCGGTGGAGTCTTGAGTCAAAGTATAATCAATTTTGAGCGCTAAATCATTAGCGGCACCTTGATCATCATCGGTAAATAGATGTCTGTCAATTATTTTCTCTACAACATTTTGTGCCATTATTTAATCTCTCCTCGAAGTTTTTGCTCTAAATATTCCTCATACATATAAACAAGCTCTTTATCAAATAACGTTCTTTTTAAAGATATCGCAGCGCTTCTTACCTTTTCTAAAAGATCTTGAGCTTCCTGATCTGATATCTCCGTACCGTATTCTCTGAACTTCTGTTTAATAGAAGCTGATCCTGAGTGTTTCCCGATAATAATTTGTCTCTCAAGACCTATCTCTTTCGGATCAAGTACTTCATAGGTAAGGGGATTTTTTAAGGCACCATCGACATGGATACCAGACTCGTGGGCAAACATATTTGTTCCTACTATTGCCTTCCAAACTGGTAAATCTCGATTTGAAGCCTGAGAAACATATCTAGAGAGCTCTAAGAAGTGTGATGTATCCAGACTTACTTCATATTCCAAAAGGTGCTTCAAGGCCATACCAACTTCTTCTAAAGCGGCGTTTCCGGCTCTTTCTCCCAAACCATTAACAGTAACACCTACATGGGTTGCTCCCGCCATTATCCCTGATATAGCATTGGCAGTTGCCATACCGAAATCATCATGGGTATGCATTTCAATATCTATATCAATTTCTTCCCTTAATGCTTTAATTCTCTCAAAGGTACTAATGGGATTTAAAATACCGACTGTATCACAATAGCGCAGCCTATTAGCTCCAGCCTTTTTAGCTGTCCGGGCAAATTCACACAAGAATCCAAAATCAGTCCTAGAAGCATCTTCCGCATTTACAGATACATAGAGACCAAAACTCTTAGCATAATCTGCAGCAGCTGTCATATCATATATAACTTTTTCTCTACTAGATTTCAATTTATTAGTGATATGGATGTCTGACGTTGAAATAGAGATAGCTACCGCATCAACCCCACATTTTATGGATTCTTGAACATCCCTTATTACTGCCCTATTCCAGGCCATAATACTTGCTTTTAAGTTGGCCCCAGCTATTTCCTGGATCGCCTCCTGCTCTTCCCCTCCCATTACGGGAATACCGACTTCTAATTGGTCTACTCCCAATTTATCCAGCATCTTGGCAATTTGAAGTTTCTCCCTTTTAGCAAAAACGACGCCGGCAGTTTGTTCTCCATCTCTTAATGTAGTATCTACAAAAATAATTTTTTTTGCCATTTTGATCACCTTTCTTTTGTTTATTTTATTTGATATATCCCAGGTTTTTTGAAATTTGCTGAGCCCCGTTAACAACTAGCATCTTATACCGTTCATTATTTTCATCACCAAAACGGGCATCTGGGCCAGAAATACTTACGGCAGCTATCACAACTCCAGCATGGTTTCTTATGGGTGCAGCTACTGAAGTAACTCCTACCTCTCTTTCTCCTCTAGAATAGGCATAACCTAATTTCTTAATGTCTGCTAATTGACCTTTAATTTCCATTTGCTCAGTAATAGTATTTTTCGTCCAGAATTTTAACCCCGTTTCTTTTAAAACTTTTTCTACTTCTTTATCCTCTTGATAAGCTAAGAGAAGCTTACCAGATGCCCCACAGTACAGAGGTAAAAAATCACCAATATTAGAAATCCTCCTCAAATTATGAAACCCTTCCACCTGTTGAATACAGACCCGTTCTATACCCCTCTTAGCATAAAGATTTATTGTCTCCCCTGTTTCGTCTCTCAATATAACCATTACCGGCAAAGCAATTTCGTTTAGGTCATAATTTATTAAGGCCATCTTTGATAATTTAATAAATCTTAAACCTAATTGATATTTACCTGCTTTCTGATTATGCTCAATAAAACCTCTAGTTACCAATGTGGAAAGCAGGCGATAGACAGTACTTTTGGGCATATTAATCATGGTACATATTTCCAGCAGGGAGAGCTGGGCTTTATCCTCACTGAAAGCCAAAATTATATCTAATGCTTTTTCCACTGACCGAACCGTATCTGTTTTTTTATCCATGCAGCCACCCCCCAGTTCCCACCATACGAGACTTGACTCCCGCATTATGGATTAATATTAATATTCAATATTGAACCTAATAATCCTGCTATTTATAAAAAGTATTTTGTATTCTTAATTGGAAAGGGGGATAATCGGAATGGGGACACACCTCAATATTGGAAAGGGGACACACCTCAATATGGATATCATTTTGTGCTGAGGAATGTCCCCAACTAATATCATTTTGTGCTGAGGAATGTACCCAATGAATAGACGATGGATTAAAAGAATAAAAAAGCCAACTCACAGTGGAGTTGACTTTTTTATTCTTTTATTATTTATTGGCTGATAGATATTCTTCATAAAGTAAGATCAATTCTTTATCAAAGAGGGACCTTTTCATCGAAATAGTAGCCTCTCTAACCTTTGTAAGTAGGTTATTAGCATCATCATCGCTTATTTCCGTACCGTACTCCCGAAATTTTTGTTTCAAGGCGGCAGAGCTAGAATGCTTACCGATAATAATTTGTCTTGCTAAGCCTCCTACTTCTTTTGGATCAAAAATTTCATAGGAATGGGGATTCCTTTGAATACCATCACTGTATCTACCGGAATGGGTAAACATATTCGCACCAACAATAGCCTTCCAGGCTGGAACCTCTCGATTAGAAGCCTGGGCCACATAGTCTGATAACTCCATAAATCGTGTGGTATTAAGGCTAACCTTGTAATCTAAAACATATTTTAAAGCCATGGCTACTTCTTCTAATGCGGCATTTCCGGCCCTTTCACCTAAACCATTTACAGTAACGTTAACATGGGTAGCTCCAGCTGCTATACCCGCGACCGCATTGGCTGTAGCCATCCCGAAATTATTATGGGTGTGCATCTCTACGTCTATATCAACAGCTTCCCTTAAAGCCTTTATCCGCTCATAAGTAGTAATAGGGTCTAATAACCCTACAGTATCACAGTATCTAAGCCGATCTGCACCTGCATCTTTAGCAGCTTTTGCAAACCTTAATAAAAAATCAAAATCCGTACGTGAAGCATCCTCTGCGCTCACTGAAATATATAAGCCATAGCCTTTTGCATAACCAACTGCCCCCACCATATCATGGATAACTTGATTTGGGGTAGTGCTTAGCTTGCTCGCAATATGGATATTGGAGGTTGGAATAGATATAGCAACTGCATCAACTCCAGTTCTAATTGATGCCTCTACATCTTCAATATTAGGACGGTTCCAGGCCATAATACTAGCTCTATGGTTAGAATTAACTATCTGCTTTATAGCCTCCACTTCATCTCCACCCATGACGGGTATGCCCACTTCTATCTGATCAACACCAATTTCATCAAGCATTTTGGCTATTTGCACCTTTTCCCTTAAGGCAAATACCACACCGGCAGTTTCTTCCCCATCTCTTAATGTTGAATCCACAAAAATTATTTTTCTTTTCACAATATGTCCCCCTTTCATAAATTTTGCTTAATATATCTATTATATAATAAATTGAAAAATAGTACAGAAAAAAACCTGCGGTGCAGGTTTTTTTAGGTTAAGGTTAAGGTTTAGGTTAAAAAAAATAGATTTCACTTCGTTAGATTAAGATTTCACTACATTTCATTTCGTTAGATTTTTTTAAGCTTTTCTTCACATCTTTTTCTCAACCTTAGCCTTAGCCTTAGCCTTAGCCTTAGCCTTAGCCTTAGCCTTAGCCTCAGCCTCAGCCTCAGCCTTAGCCTCAGCCTCAGCCTCAGCCTTAGCCTTAACTACATCCTTTCCAGAGGGACTATTATCTGCTGCTCATGCTCACAATTTGTACAGCTAAATAAATGAATGCAATTTCCCGGAAGCTCTTGCAAGAGAGGTATCCCATCCTGTTCTTCATAAGGACTATAGGGGCTATAGAAATCTTCTATTCTCCCCTGATCCTCCATTACATCACGGCAGTTCTCACACAATTCTCCAATGCTTAGAAGACCGTTACAAACAGGACATCCAATTTCCATGCAAAAATCAACTCTCCCTTAGTTGAAAATAGTATCATAAGTTTGCCATTAAAAGAAAGAATATATGCCTGCATTATATAAAAATAAATAATTAGTGACTGGTGATTTTGTTTGAGGTTAAGGTTTCGCTGCATTTCATTTCGCTAGGTTAAGGTTAAGTATTTTCTCAACCTCAGCCTTAGCCTTAGTTATTAATTAGTAAGCATAATTATTCCAGCTAAACGTCCAGTCTTACCATTTTCATACCGATAGGAATACAAAATTTCGGGATGACAGTAGGTGCAAATTTCAGAAACAGTTATATGTCTATCTAATATTCCTGAATCTAATAGCTGTAAGCGGTTTGCTTCCCATAGATTCAATTGTGCTTTTCCACCAGGCTTTAACTTGAGTATTTTTTCCCACTTGTTAAAGTTATTTTGAAACTGTGAAATAACAGGAGTATCTACTTCATAGTGGCAAGGACCAATAGAAGGGCAAATTGCGACTAGAATATTTTGCGGCTGACAACCGTATGCTTCTCCCATTTTTTCGACAGTTTTTCTAGTAATATTCAGCACTGTACCTTTCCAACCAGCATGGGCGATAGCAATGGCTTTTAAAACAGGGTCCAAAAACATAATTGGTACACAATCGGCATAAAAGGCTATTAGGGCCACTCCCGGCTCATTAGTAATTAAGGCATCAGTTTCCTTAACAGCAGTATTCTGTTCTATTGCTCCTCTACCACGATCGCTAGTGCCTGCTTTAAATATTTTATCTCCATGGACCTGATTGGCAGCTACAATATTCTCTAAAGGGATGCCTAAGCTTTGGGCAAATAATCTTCTGTTTTCTTTAACCGTTTCCCAATCATCATCAGTAAGAAAACCCATATTAAGTGTATTAAATGGCTCCCCACTGATTCCCCCTATCCTGGTACTAAAGCCATGTTTTACCAAGCCCGTCTCAGAAAAAGCAGGAATAGTATAAAATTGCACTCCGTTATTTTCTTTTAAGACAAAGTTACTGATTATTGACACCCCCTAAATTTAAGGTTGAGGTTTCGCTCCACTTCATTCCGCTAGGTTAAGGTTAAAAAAACAGATTTCACTTTGTTAGATTAAAAATTTCACTACATTTCATTTCGTTAGATTTTAAAATTTTATCTAGCGAGTCGCAGTCTTACTCTTACTCTTACTCTTAACCTTAACCTTAACCTTAACCTTAACCTCAGCCTCAGCCTCAGCCTTAACCTCAGCCTTAGCCTTATATTTTCCCGTCCGTGTACCCCGGAGGGGACCGTGGTTAAATATTTTTTTCCAATCTACACTATTTCACTCTTTCACTCTTTCACTTTTCACTTTTCCACTATTTTTGTCAAATCCACCTTATAATATTTCCCTTCAAACATCAAGGTATGTGTGAGCTGGTCATAAGCCATAAAATTCTGACCAACCTTTTTTGGTGAGTTTTTTTGTAACAACTCAATAGCATAAATATTTGTTTCCTCTTCTGGGACCCAATCCTCCAAGGCAGCTTTAATTCTTGCGACTCCTTCTGTATCCTGTTGAACTACATTTTCAGGTTTTAAGGAATTGACCAGCACTTGAAAATCCTTTGGAGCCAGGATGTTTTTTTCAGTTCTTTCATTCATTGTCATGGAATTAAATATTCTAGCTTGATCATAGTTGTTAATATTTTTAGAATCCACCAGTAGTTTTTCCAGTAATTCTTCTAGTTCATTGTTTTTATAATAGGCTAAACGCTCACCTGCTACCCATTCCTCAAACAATCCCTGATCATAGCTCAGTATTTTGGAATACCATTTACCATCAGTCCTTCTATAATTAATCCACATTGTTAAATAAGGCTGGTCAAATTTCTGCTCTTTTCCACTGACCACTTCCTTTAGCCCCAATTCTCGAATTAGTTTTCCAAAGTCCGCTAAATATTGTTCAGGGACTTCAATAGACTTAACCACACCACCAGCGGATGATGAGCTTGTTTTAAACATGAGGGAATTCCCAGTGCTGTTTGACCTTATTGTAATCTCGGTAGGAATTGTGCTTTCCGCCTTAGTTACCAGGCTTACGGCATGCATTCTAAAGATACCGACAATCATCAGCGGTACTATAATCAGCAAAGAAATTACGGCTAGATAGCTTTTCTGATGGATTTTAAAGCTCTTTTTTTCAACCACTAAGTTAAATAATAAGTAAGTGAGAAGAATAGCTACCACCGCGCCAATAATGCCGAAATACATATCCGGAAGATGGCGATTGTTGATTGGAGGTAATATTTTTAATAGACAATCCCGAATAATGCCTCTGAACAGGGAAAGACCTAAGTAATACCCCAGAAGACCTGCTCCTAGTAAAGCAATAATTTTATCTTGAAAAACTTTTTTCATTATTTCCCACCTCCCGGCAAATCATTTAGAAGTTCCATTTTATCAGGAGAAACTTGATAAGCATCTCCATTATGAACAATCATTTCTCCGGTATTCTTTTCTAAATAAATAGGAATTTGACCTCCACCTTTAAAATCCACTAACAGCTCAAAACCGTTCTTTTCCTGGGGAAACATTTTTTTACCCTTTTTTTCTGCCTGGGAAATTGCTGCCACTAGTTCTGCATATTTTTCTTCCCTCAGGGCATCTTGATCAATCCTTATTAACCAAGAAGTACTATTTTTTTCCGCTTTATAGATAGTCATCCCTGTAACTCCACTAAGACTATCAATTTTTGCTAATGTATAGCCGTAGGTGCCATATAGGACGCCGGTCCATACTAAAAATACTATGAGCCAGGCTAAGAGAAAATTAATAATTTTCCTGCGTATAAAAATTCTTTTATCACTAAAGAGATACCCAATAATCACAGCAATAAAAGAGGCAATTATGGCTGGAGTAAGGGATGTTGCTACAAAGTCTAATATCGGGTGGTACGGAAAAAAACCCATTTCTCCTGCATACCTATAAAACATCCCTTCCCAAGGGTGCAGGGTATTTTTCGAAAAGAAAATTCCCAAGGCAAATTCAGCCAATTTATAGGGTAATGCCATCACCGCCTTGGTTAAAAGAAAGTCATCCCTGGTATAAAACCGCGAAAACACTCCTATGATAAATCCCAGCAAACCATAGAGGGTAATGCGTCTTACTCCTTTTATCCGAGCTTTAATTTTGCTGATTAAAACTGCATCATCAACTTCTAACTGCTCTGTTTCTAAATTTATATTATCATTCAGCAATTTATCTAATTCTTTCTGACAATCCCTACAGTTCTCTAAGTGCTTCTCGATAGTTTTCATTTCCTGTTCAGGCAACTTTTCTTCTAAAAACCCTTTAATCTTACTTTTATTAGTACAGGCCACTTTATTCCGCCTCCATTTCATGGTAAACTTTCCGAAATTCTCTTCTTGCCCTATAAATTCCGACTTTGACGGTGTTTAGCTCCATTTCTGTAATCTCGCAGATTTCCTTATAAGATAGATTCTGGATGTCCCGGAGAATAAGGAACGTTCTATACTTATCACCCAATTTGTCTAGAGTTTTTCCGATAAGCTCTTTTGTTGCATTGTTTACTGCATATTCTTCAGGACCTATGCCCTTATCTACTAATTCCTTGGCAAAATGCTCTAGATTATCAATTCCTACTTCCTTATTTTTAGCTCGTACATAGTCAAGATAGGTGTTCTTTGCTATTTTATAAATCCAGGTTTTAAAGCTAGACCTGCCCTCAAATTTAGCAATATTTAAATATACCTTTAAAAAAACATCCTGACATATTTCCTCAGCCACACTTCGGTCACTAGCCAAGTAATAAACATATGAAAATATTGTATTTTTATATTTCTGATATAGGGCAGTAAATTCAGCATCCAATTTTAATCTTCCCTTTCCTTCCGGTCACCGGTAACCGTCTGTCACAATTATAGACTATACTTTTTTTAAAAAGTTACAACAATACAAAAAAGAGACTTAAGTATAGTCTCTTTTCTTCTTAAATACCACTTTATTAATAATTTTAAGAAAAAAGTTCCATCCTATTCCTTACAGAAAATAAAGCTCTATCAATTATAAATAATTGATAGAGCTTTATGCTTGCAACAACAATACAGCTATTTTTTTATTATTCCACGGCAGATCGCAATGGCATTTGTAACATCTGTTGCATAATAATCAGCACCGGTGTATTCCTTTACTGTTTGGTTAACCGGATAACCACCAATAACCACTTTTACTTGTTCTCTTAGACCAGCTTCCTCAAGCAGATCAACTACCTTTTTAATGGAACCTACACAAAAAGAAAGTAAAACGCTTATTCCCAATATTGGAGCACCGGTTTCACTTACTGCCTTTACAAATTGCTCTGGTGAAACATCAACACCTAAATCATAAACCTGAAAACCTGAAGAGCGCAATAAATAAATCATTATGTTCTTGCCTAGGTCATGGATATCCCCTTCAATAGTACCAAAGACAATAGAAATGCCGTTAGTTGGTACATCAACTGAAAGATATGGCTCAACAATTCCCATTATTCCCTTAAGGATTTCTTCTGCCATAATCAAATCAGCCAAAAAGTAATGCCCTTCACTATATCTTTTCCCTACAATTTCCACACCATTTTTACAAATCTCCACGATTTCTAAAGGTGTTTGCCCTGCTTCTATCTGTTTTTCGACAAGGGCAAGGGCTTCTTCTTCATCCAGGTTTACTAAAGCCTTGAGGAGTTCATCTTTCAATTATAAAACCTCCAGTTCCCCCTAATCTTCTTTACACCAGCCATCATTACTGGTCAACTTATACCGATCCCCGCGATAAACCGACTTGCTCCATCCTACAGGTTTTAATTGTCCATCATAGATTGTCTGTTCCACTACCAAAAGTGGTAGATTCAAACCTATACCAAGAATGGAAGCATCATCTTTTGAAGATATGACAGCTTGCAATACTTTTTTAGAACTCATGGGCAGATAGTCAGTGTTAGCTGTTATTAAATTTGGCAAGTTTGGATCCTGTAACTCAAATTCAAGTATTGGTTTATTTTTGGTATATATAGTATATTTGACTTCATATGCTAATTTTTCATCTTCGGCAGATATTACTGAGCGAAAATGGAGAAGCCTAAAATTAGGATCATTTATTTTAAATATTTTTCTAAGCCCTTCATCAGCCTTTATTATTTTTGCTTCAATCAGAGTTGTTTTGTACTGAATTCCCTTTCGCTTAATATCTTCATCAAAGTTATTGAGTTCAAAGACTACATTATCAAGCTTAGGATAGCTAACATATGTTCCTTTACCCTGTTGGGCATGAACCATCCCTTTGGCTACCAATTCAGCGATGGCTTTACGTACCGTCATGCGGCTTACCCCAAAATCAGCAACAATTTTCATCTCAGTAGGCATTGCCTCGCCCGGTTTAAGCTCTCCTCTTTGTATTTTTCCTTCAAAAAGCTTAGCTAACTGGTAATAGATAGGTATCACTGAGTTTTTATCTATTGACATTTCTTCATACATAGTTCAAACACCATCTCGTTAGTTTATTTTAGATTTAAAAGACAGTCTTTTAGAAATTAATTCCAAGTGACAGTGATTTAATAAATTCATCCTGAAAGCCTTTTTTGTTGGAAAGCTCAATATGCTCCGCTGTCTTGGCTAACTCCACTGCCCGTATTCTTTCCTTAGCAGATAAGAGCACCATTTTAGCCCCTTCACTAGCAGCGTTACCAATGGTGATAATATCTTTTATGGGTATTGGTGGTAATAACCCCATTCCTAAAGCACTTTCTTTTTTAATAAAGTTTCCAAAAGCACCGGCCAACATGACCTTATTGAGTTGAGTAAATTTAACACCCATTTCCTTTAAAAGTATCTTAGTACCGGCAGCAATGGCACCTTTGGCTAACTGCAGTTCCCTAATATCCTTTTGCGTAAGAACTATATCTTCTCCGATAACTGTATCTTTTGCCCAAACCAGTACAAACTCCGCTTGACCACTACTACTGCTGCGCACACGACTAGCAATAAGGGGCGGAAGCTTTTTTAGTTGATCAGCCTTAAGCTGAAAACGTCCTGATGGATCAATAATACCCACCCGAACCATTTCAGCTACAGCATCGATTAAACCTGATCCGCAAATTCCCCGAGCCTTGTCACCGGCAATAATTTCTAATTGTACATCATCTGTAATTCTCACTTCTTCAATTGCTCCCCCTGAGGCTCGCATTCCAAATTTTATTTCCGCTCCCTCAAAGGCCGGTCCCGCTGCCGTAGAACAAGTTAAAATCTTTCCTGTACCAACAAGAATTATTTCCCCATTTGTACCAATGTCTATTATAAGATTAATACCCTCAAGACTATTAACTTCTGCAGAAACCATTACACCCACTGTATCAGAACCAACATAACCGGCAACATTAGGTAAAACAAGGACTTTTCCAGTACTAAGCATTGCCAACCCTAATTCCTTAGCCTCTACTTCAACCTCCTGTTGGAAAACAGGAGTAAATGGAGCAGGTGCTAAGTAGGTAGGATCAATCCCTAAGAATAAATGGGACATAGTTGTATTGCCTACGACTACTGCTTGATATATTTCTTCTGAGGCTACAGCATTTACTTCGCTTAATTCAGAAATTAGAGTATTTAAGCCACCGATGACCCTTTTTTGAAGTTCTTCTAATTGGCTGGGTCCTTGGCTTGCATGGGTAATTCTGGAAATTACATCTGCCCCAAATGTATTTTGGGGATTTGTCATTCCTCGACTTGAAATTAATTGCCCACCTATCAGGTCAATTAAATGGGCTACAATGGTTGTTGTCCCAATATCAATTGCTAAACCGAAACAGCGATTACTAGTATCCCCCGGCTCAATTGCTATAGGCACCATAGAATCCATAACCACCGTTACCTCATGATTATTTTCCCGTAAAATCCTGGGTAAAGAAACGGCAAGTGAGCGCCTAAAAGTAATTTTTGAATCAGGCAAGAGAGCTTCAAGTCTTTCCCAGTCCGGCACGGGGTTTTCTAAGCTCGGCTTGGGAACCTGAAGAACGTATTTTTTGATACTAGGTTCTAATATTATTTTCTTTATTTGATCTAAGCTGGTTTTGCGTTGGGAAACTTCCTTTTTTTCATCCAGGAAAACAACGGTTTCTTCTTGTAAAAAATATTGGCATGCCAAAACCCATTGAGTAGTAGCATCCTTGGAGTTAGCAGATCTTTTTGCTACTTTACACTTTCCACAGGTTCCTTTGCCACCGCAAGTACTTTCTATCTGTACCCCGGCAATTCTTGCTGCTTCTAATATACTTTTACCCCTAGGAACTTCCACCGTTTTATTTACAGGCAAAAATTGCACCTTGACCAATTGCCTGCCTCCTTTCATTTTTAAAAAAAATCAAGCCCTTTAATCTAACTAACCTTTAAAATTGATTAGGACATTTTAACTCAAAATTATTTAATTTTACAGCTACTCCCGCAGGTACTTTAAGAAAACCTTCGTCCCATTCCCCATTTAAAGCTTTAGCAATCAGGCATAGAGTTCCTGGGACAGTTTTTTGCTCAAGGTTTAAGCTTTGTGCCAAATCAGCGGTAATATCCATTGTTTTTTTGATATCATAGGTTCCTGTATCAATAAAGTTAAGGGCGGAATAATTTTTAAGCATGACGTTAAAAATTCTTTTTGCCTTAACCGGTCCGTATTTTTTTATACATTGGTCATATTCATAATAAATATTATTTTCGTAACGCAGCCAACCTTCAGTCAAATAATAAGCGTGGGTCTTAGAGCTTAAATCAAGCCTAGACTGATCTCCTCCAATTAAAAGGGAAATGCAATCCTCAACCTTTGGCACTACCAACTGAGCTTTCGGCGAACACAAACCGTCTATACAATTGCCACAGTAACCAAAAAGCAAGACAATATTTTCTACATTAGACACTGTTTCAGTTATTTTGTCAATTTCTTCTTGAATTCTATCCTTTAACTTCAAAGGGTAGTTGTGGAGACCGGATTCGATCCAAAAGATGGAACTACATGTTGGCAATACCCTGACAACAGCATTTATTTCATCTTCAATTGTACGACAGCCAATAAATACTGTTTGCAAAAAACCACCCCTCTCATGAATATGCAATGTTTTAAGACTCCTTGACCATACTTACTGCATCCTTTGCCCTAGCTTTGGAACCAAGTTCAGGAAGAAATAAGGAAATAACACCCATAATTAAAAAACACATACTGCATAACATAAATAACAAGGTATAATTTTGACCTGATAGAGGTGCGAGAATAAATGATGGAATAAAGACTGCTCCTAGTAATTGTAAAGTTGCAATAAGTCCACCGGCAGTTCCCGCATATACAGGACCTATTTCCGGCAAAAGCATAGGAAATGATAATAAAAGAGGCAGAATTCCTCCCACAAGAATACCTACAAAAACTAAAAGAACCATATTAATTCCAAGAGGGGCTAACCAAGATAAATACATAGTAACTCCACCCAAAAATGCCACTGGGCCTAAAAAAGGTTTAATTATACCTATACGGTCCGATAAAAAAGGAAGAAAAATGCTCCCAAGAATTGTTCCAATAGAAAAAAGCGAGGCCATAAACCCTGCTGCAACAGGGTCGATTCCTTTTGCCTCATGGAGAGCATTAGGAAGAAATCCCGAGAATGCCATATTTGTTGCCATAATAAACATCAAAGCCATACCCACCAACCACAATCTTGAACTTCTAGCAGCAACACCAATATACTTAAGAACCGGCATTACAGGAAAGTCAGGTGCACCTTGAGGCTTGACCTTAATAAATGCCATCCAGATTATCCAGACTGCAATCATAATATAACCAGCTGTTACATAAGCACTTTTAGTTGTAGGAAATAATGCAGAAGTAGATAAACTTACTGTTATGCCAACACCGGCGGCAGTAAAATAAAGCCCCAAAGCCGTACCTATCTGTTCTTTAGGAAACCAAGACCCTATGAGTTTTGCTGCATTAGCATTTAAAAGGGTTATACTAATTCCAGTTAGAAACATTAATATAAATAATTCCAAAAAGCTATTTGCTGCATATCTAAAATATACACCAATAATAGAAAAAATAAAGCCAACGGCAACAACTTTTTTTACACCAAATCTATCAGCTAGCGCCCCTGCTGCCAAGCTAAATATTACTGCTGGAAGCATAGGTGCTGTTAAAATTAAGGAAAATTGCCCTGCCGTCAGATTAAGCTCAGGGATAATTCTGTAGGCTAACGCTGAAATTTGAAACTGAGGCACTACTCCCACAAATGTTGTTAACCACATAATACTTAAAATCACCCAACGATAAGGGGAACTCTCGGTTTTAATGCTATCATCCATCTCCTAAAACAGCTCCTTTAAATTTCTGCAATGGATAAATAGAGGCCATGTTGGCCTCTATTTATAATTAAATTAACTAAATATTTGTTTGGCAACCTTTAACCCATCACTGGCATTGTTGGCAAAATAGTCGGCACCAACATATTCTCTAACAAGCTCGTCAATATAGTTTCCTCCGATAATGACCTTTGTATTAAGTCCCTCTGCTCTTATAGCATCGATTGTTTGCTTCATTGCTTCTTGACATCCGGTTAGAAGAACACTCATTCCAACGAGAGGGGCCTTAGACTCTTTTGCGGCCTCAACGAACTTCTCGATAGGTACATCAACTCCTAAATCAATAACATTGTAGCCGGCACCTTTTAAAAGCATAACAACAATATTCTTACCCAAATCATGGATATCCCCTTTAACAGTGCCAACTACAATATTTCCTTTATTTCCTGAATGAGAATCTATTAGATGTGGTTCTAAAACATCCATAGCATCCTTCATAATTTCACCGCACATTACTAACTCACTTAAGAAAAACTCACCTGTTTCAAATAATTTACCAACCTCTGACATCCCCTTTTGTAAAGATTCAACGATATCAAGAGGAGAATCACCTTTTGCTAAACGTTCTTTAACCAGCACTATTACTTGCTCTTCTTCTAAATCCAAAATTGCTTTTGCTAAAGTATCTGTTAGCATTATCTTCACTCCTTCTCAAAAATAGTTTTTATCTACCGATGCACCCAAAACCAAAGAAAATTATATGCCGCTTCATCTAATCTTTCCCAATCCTTTTTCACTATTTCCTCATTGCCGGGAATACCGCCTAATTCTTCCATTTTAACTTTCCATGGCGTACAAGTACCAGGTTCTGGAACGAATTTTTTTTCCTTTTCACTCATTATTTTTCCCTCCCTATTTAGTAACTACCATATTCTCTAGCAGCTTCAAGCATAGCCATAATATTTTCTTTTTTTGCATCACCCATTACCACTCCGCCTGCACCGAGGATAAAGCCACCATCACCGGCCAATTCATCAATTGACCTCTTAACTTGCTCTTTAACTTGTTCCGGTGTTCCATAGGTTAATAATGTAGTAGGCATTCCGCCGATGAGACAGAATCTGCCGCCGAGAATTTCTTTGGCTTTTTTCGCATCTGTCAAATCAATATCAAACACAATGCTTTTATCGGGTAGCTCAGCAATCTTCTCCAGATATGGAGTCCAATCCCCTTCTGCATAGAAATATGTTCTTTTTCCTTTAGCCCATAGTCCTTCAATAACAGCCTTTAGTGATGGCCAATAATAATTTTCCCATTGATAAGGATTAAGGAATGGGTATGAACCCCTATGCAGTGGTGCAAAACAAGGGAAGCGTGTATCTGCTCCTGCACCCGATAAAGCATAATTGATATTATGAGGAACAATAACTTCACAAGCGGCTGCGACCTTTTCCGGCCGGCGGCGGAGGTCAAGCAAGATACCTTTCATAGATCTTAATGCATCACCTAATGTATCAAAAGGAGCTTTTGTCATCCCGGTAAATTGTCCAACAACACCGTGCTCCACAGTCCATTTACCCCAAGATGCACCCATATAATTATTGTATTCCGAAAAAGCTACCGAACTCCGTATTAAAGCCGATATACCTCTAAGAGAACTAGGGTTTTCAAATTCAGTACTAATTCTGGGTAAATAGGTAGTGGCAATCCATTCGGTAGGATTAGCAATAAAAGCATCGTAATCCTCTGCTTTCATATATTCCTCTTCTACAAACTGGAAGGTAGAGTTTTCATCTAAGCCCATACCAGGAAACTTGTAAAGCTTAGAGCCCATAGCATCCCACATTGGCGGCCACCATAGTGTTGGACCACCACCGAAAACATCTACATCAAAATCTGGCAGTATGTCGTCTACTGCTTTGATACTTTTTTCCCAATCATAAAAAATCTCCTGGAAATTATTATCGGTGTGTTTTACTATCCAGTCACCTATCCCAAAGCTAACAGGCACCTTATCCGGCTTACCACAATCTAAAGCAGTCATGTAACGATTTAGTCTTTCTCCATATAGTTTTGCTACCTTTTCATTCATAGTTTTTCCTCCTTTTTTCCACTTTGTGGCTTATTCCCCTGAGTCTTACCCCAAACTAGTCCTCTAAGGTTTCATTACGAAAGGCTTTTAAATAGTTTCTTCCAAACCTATCCTGACCGACAAGTAAGTTAGTAGCCGTAACTGAAGTCATGATTTTTCTATCGATAGGATCAAGGATAGCAGCATCCATACCAAAAGCCATACAGATAGCTAAAAAGTGCCGATTAATAATTTTCCTTTTTGGCATGGTGTATGAAATGTTACTTAAACCAGATACTGTTTTAACATTAAATAATCTTTTGATATCAGTTAAGCATTGGAAAAACATTGTGGCATTATTATGGTCTACTGCAAGGGGTAGAACTAAGGGATCAATATAAAGTTTACCTAAGTCATAATTCTCCTTGGATAGAATTTCAATAAGACGTTGAGTAATTGCAATTCTTTCTTCAGCAGTTTTAGGAATACCATTATCATCTGTTGTTAAACCGATTACCGGACACTGGTGTTTAAGAACAAGGGGCAGGATACCCTCAATACGGTCTTTTTCTAAAGATATCGAATTTAGCATAACCTTGCTTTTATCACCCTTAATACAGGCAAGACCTCTCTCAACGGTCTGAGCGGAAATACTATCAATACATAAGGGTATATCTGTAACTTCTTGAACATTTTGAATGAGCCACTCCATATCAGTGACCTCATTACATTGGGCTGTATTTAAATCTAAATAATTAGCTCCTCCCTCCACTTGCTTTAGAGCCAGATTCTGAACAGCGGCAACATCTTTATTATTAATTATTTGACGCACGCTGGGAATTGCGCTGTTTAGCTTTTCTCCGATAATCAACATGCTGGCAAACCTCCAATTTTGTGGGGTTGAAAATTAAAATATTCTATGTTATGCACAACCAAGCTATTTTTTTAAATATTTACCTCCCTTCCTTCATTTTTTTCAACTTGATAAAGTATTACTGATTAGCAGTTGTTATGTTGTATATACAAATTTCTATTACATCTTACCACGTTTGAATTTTCTGAGTCAACTAATTATTGTTAATTTTCTGATATTTAACGAAATTTTTCTCCATGTGCAATTAAAAAATGCTCTATTATCAAGACCATTGAAAAAGTTAAGCAACAAGGCAAATAGCCAAGCTTGTCATCCTGAGCGATAGCGAAGGATCTTATGTAGTGAAGAATCTTAAGATCCTTCGGTCGTTCCTCCCTCAGGATGACACAGCAACAATCAATAGCTTTCATAGCAATGACACGGAACTGGACTTTTTCAGTGTTCTCTATTTATGAGCTTTTTTTAAAATTCATTATATATTTGCCACACTTTTGTCTAAAGAAAACTCCACAATATTCCCTTTTGCAAGGGAACTGGGTACATCAATAATCCTTTGATTACGGGAGCCCTTAAAAATAAGGGAAATATCCTTTTCCTCTAAATTAAAAGGACCGTCTACCAAAACATCAATTAAGCCCATAACGGGTAAGTCTTTTACTTCTTCAAAGGTATAACCGGAATATACCCAGATATTTACTTCCGGCCTCCGATTGCGGATAAAAGAAATAACTTTATATAAAGCTTCCGGCTGCATTAAAGGGTCCCCACCTGAGAAAGAAAGACCGGCATGTTTAGCGGTCAGCTTTTTCAAAAGCATTTTAGCTAGTTCCTTTTCTGTCACTTCTGTTCCACCTTCTACAGGAAGCAAAGAGGGGTTATGACACCCCTCACATCTTCTTGGACATCCCTGCAGGAAAGCCACAACCCTTATCCCTGATCCGTCTACTATAGAATCAGACATAACATCAGCATATCTAATCATTGATTTTCACCGCCACTAGCCTAAATTTCCATATGTTTGACACGGTTTTTCTCTTCTGCCTTTTTAGCATCATTAAACATCTCTAAGGTAGAAAGATAACCGGTAATCCGCCTAACTCTGCTTATTTTCCCACTGGTACCACAGGCTGGGCAAACCTCGGTATCAATTACACCATTAAAACCGCACTCCTTACAGATATCTACCGGGAAGTTTACAGCTGCATAACCCATATCTGCTTCATACATTGCCTGAACAATACTCTCAAACGCCTCTATGTTATTGGTAGGTGCAGAGGGTAATTCAACATAGGATATATGACCGGCATTGCAAAGCTTATGATATGCTCCCTCAATATTGATCTTTTGAATAGCACCTATTTTAAAGTCAACGGGAATATGAAAGGAATTAGTATACCATTCTTTATCGGTAATTCCCGGAATCTCTCCAAATACTTCTCTATCCTTTGAGACAAACTTTCCACTTAAGCCTTCGGCAGGAGTTGCTAGTAAGCTAAAATTCAAGCTGTATTTCTTTGAGGCTTCATCGCATTTACGTCTTAAATGGTTTATGATGGAAAGACCCAGCCCTTGGGATTCTTGACTTTCCCCATGGTGTTTACCAGTTAAAGCAATCAACGCTTCAGCTAGACCGATAAATCCGATGCTTAAAGTATCGTGTTTAATAGCTTTTTCAATTGGATCTTCAGGATCTAAATCCTCACTATCTAAATGAAGCTTCTGGCCCATTAAAAACGGAAAATCTTTTACCTTTAAACGTTTTTGAAAATCATATCTAGTTAACAGCTGTTTAATAGTTAATTCTACTATCTTATCTAAGCTGCTCCAAAACACAGACAAATCACCTTTAGCTTTAATTCCCAGACGGGGTAGGTTAATTGTAGTGAAGGATAAATTTCCCCTTCCATCAGTAACTTCAGGACCGTTTATATTAGCCATAACCCTAGTCCTGCAGCCCATATAAGCTACTTCATCCTCAAATATTGAGTTAAAGCTGGCGTCCTGGAAGGAAAAGTTGGGAAATAACCTTTTACAGGCGACCTGCATGCTTAATTTAAATAAATCATAATTAGGATCTTCCTGGTAATAATTTATACCCTCTTTTATTTTAAAACAAATATTAGGGAAAATGGGGGCTTCCCCTTTACCCAATCCTTTTTCATAAGCCTTTAGAAGCTTTTCGGTAATCATTCGTCCACCTCGGGTTGTATCAGTTCCTAAGTTAATAGAGGAAAATGGCACCTGAGCCCCGGCTCTACTGTGCATAGTATTTAAATTATAAACAAACCCTTCCATAGCCTGGAACACTTCATCCTCTACCCGTTCTTGGACTAATTGAGAAAATTTCTCTTCTTCAACTTGAACTCCTAGTTTTTCTAATGATTCCCGCAATATTTTCTCTTGCCGTTCAAATTCTTTCTCAACATACACTCCCATATCCCGGTCAAAAAAACCAAAAGACTGCCCACCATGATGGTCATTCTGATTACTCTGTAAGATTATAGCTGATAGAGCAGCAGCAGTTTTTATGCTCTTAGGTGATCTAATATAACCATGTCCGTTATTAAAGCCTTCTCCTAATAATTTATGTAAAGGGATTTGTAAACAAGTTGTTGTCTTTCCGTACCAGGCTAAGTCATGAATATAGAAATCACCGCTAATGTGGGCTTCCGTTTGTTCTTGTGGAATAACCCGCTTTAGATAGTATTCTTTTGAAGCTACTTCAGATATTTGCAGTATTTTAGCAGAGGGTGAGTTGCCGACATTAGCATTTTCTCTACTTGTCTCCCTTAAAATAACAGCAACAGCATCCATCATTTCTGAGCGGGTTTCTCTAATCCTTGTTCGCTTATCGCGGTATAATATATAGGCTTTTGCTGTTTTGGCATGACCTTTTTCAATAAGAATTTTTTCTACAATATCCTGAACATCTTCAACTGTAAAGACATGACCATTAAAGCGATTTTTTAAATAACGCAACACATCAATAGTTAATTCCATGGCGGTCTGTTTATCCTCACCACCGACCGATTGGGCAGCTTTAAAAATAGCCTCTGTAATTTTCCCTTCCTCAAAGACTACCTCTCGCCCGTCTCTCTTGCGAACACCTGTAAACATCTTATTCCCTCCTATTACTAGTCCTCAGTAAACCTTCAATCTCTTTTAAAAAAGTGCTGATATCTTTAAATTCTCTGTAAACTGAGGCAAATCTAACATAAGCTACCTCATCAAGATTTTTCAGCTTGTCCATAACCAGCTCACCGATTAAAGATGAGCTTATTTCCCGTTCCAACTTGTTTTTTAAATCCCGCTCAATTTCTTCCGTAACAGTTTCTAATTCCTTCAGTGCTACCGGTCTTTTTTCACAGGCTTTAATCAAACCATTTAATATTTTAGTAGAATCATACACCTGTCTTTTACCGTCTTTTTTTACAACAACTAGTGGTACATCTTCAATCTTTTCATAAGTAGTAAATCTTTTAGTGCAATCGGCACATTCCCTACGCCGACGAATGTAGTTACCATCGTCAGCTGAACGGGTATCCAATACTTTGCTTTCATAAAATCCACAAAAAGGACAGCGCATCTTGTTCACTCCCGTCCATTTTTTAAAAGGGTTTTTTACGGACATATCGAATATAGTAGTTATAATTATTTTCCATCCCTATGACCACTATATCTAGTACTAATTAATATTCTAACCAACTATATCTAGTATGTCAAACCATTTATTTCCAAAATAAAAAACGGGCTCAGCCCGTTTTTTAAGTCGATAGACGCTAGTCGATTCATCTAATCCATTCCTCCGTTCGCTCTTTGCGAGGCATTTCAGGAAACTGCTGTGCTTCCACCAAAATTACATCAACCCCAATTCGGACAATCTTTTCCCAGGGTACTACGTAATCTTCCCGTCGCCCAAAAATGTTAAAAAACCTGCCATTTCCAGGAAGGATTAATGCTGTAATTCTCCCTGTCTCGACATCAATATCAATATCCTTAATTGGACCAAGTCTTCTTCCATCAATAACATTAATTATTTCTCTTTCTTGTAAATCAGATACCTTGGCCAGCATAAAAACCCCTCCTTACTGGTGGACAATATATTTATATTTAATAAATGTCCCTTTCATGACAAAAAAATAAAATCGCCTTAAGGCGATTTAGAAAAACTACATACTTTTAACAGAACCTCTCTGTATTCTAGCCAAAATTCTTTTAATATTATTTTTTCTGATTTCTTTATATTAGTTACTACAGGCACTGTCTTATTATCTTCCACTTTCTTGCTTCGTTGCTCTTGCACCCAGTCACCATGACAGATAGGCGGAAATAAAACACACCACCAATTAGCACCTTTACCTTCGCCAATTATTACTTTTAGGGCTAAGTATTTTCCTGCCGGCAACACTATTTCTTTATATTTACGGGTTGGAAAATCGGACTCTACTAGCTCTAACCCTATGGGATAAGTAAATCCCATTTGGCATATATTTTTTTCGATTTTACTTTGTAATGTGTTATGGTTCTGCTTTAGATATTTTTTTGTTTCTTCAATAGTACCTATCTTCTGCAATAGATTTAGTTCAGTTAATATTAAATCCCTAATTTCAAGCTTTAACTCCTGATCCTGATATTCATCGGAGTTAGCTATAACATGCAGTCGAATTATTGCATTTTCTTCAGCTTGAGCCATGGGTTGAAGAGCAAAACAAGATATTAAAGCTACCAAAAATACTAGCCTCTTTAGCACTTATAACACCCCTCTTCACATATGTTTTTTCATATGGCTGAGGGCTGCCTTTTCTAAACGACTGACCTGAGCTTGAGATATACCTATTTCATCGGCCACTTCCATTTGTGTTTTCCCGTCAAAAAATCTTAAGGTTAAAATTAACCTTTCCCTTTCATTAAGCTTACGAAGGGCTTCTTTTACAGCAATACCTTCTAACCAGTTATAATCAGTATTTTTATCATCACCCACCTGGTCCATAACAAAAATAGGATCTCCACCGTCATGGTAAATTGGTTCAAATAATGATACAGGCTCTTGGATGGCATCTAATGCAAATACTATTTCTTCCCTGGGCAGCTTTAATTCATTAGCTATTTCGGTAATAGTAGGCTCTTTTGAGTGCCTATTTACGAGGGAATCCCGAACCTGAAGAGCTTTATAGGCAATATCCCGCAAAGAACGACTGACCCTTATCGGGTTATTATCCCTTAAATATCTTCTGATTTCACCAATTATCATGGGTACCGCATAGGTAGAAAATTTTACATTTTGGCTTAAATCGAAATTGTCAATAGCTTTCATTAAGCCTATACAGCCAACCTGAAACAGATCATCAACATATTCTCCCCTATTAGTAAACCTTTGGATAACACTTAATACCAAACGCAAGTTACCCTGAATCAGTTTTTCCCTTGATTCTTCATCTCCCGCCTGCAGCTTTTTAAATAACTCTCGCATTTTAGTATTGTTTAAAACGGGTAATTTAGCAGTATCTACTCCACAGATTTCAACTTTATTTATTATCAATCTAATTTACCCCCCTGACTTCAGAGCTTACTTTAGTTATTACCTTGGAGCAGGGGGTTTATTCTAAGAAAAGGATAAAAATGGTTGGTATTCATAAAGTGTTTTCATTCTGAGATTTGTAAATTTCACTACAAAAAGATAAACCTTTTCAACATTTAAAAAACTGAGCTAGGCTCAGTTTTTTGCGTCTACTCGTGGGCGCGTGAGCAAGTGGGCGCGAAAAAACTATGGTCCATTGTCTAGAGTCCATGGTCTACGGAAGCGCACGGGCAGTTCTCTTACTTCTTTCCCATGCTTTTATTGTCTGGCTTTATTCTTAAGATACGCTTTGAGACTGCCATCTTCGATTATCTTAAGTACATGAGAGGGAATACCAACTCCTTGGTACTCCTCCCCTTTAGTAAGGTTTTCCACTTTGCCGGTTAACACATCAACTACCAGTTCGTCCCCTTCATCGATGGAGGATGTGTCTAACTCTACCACCGGGAGTCCAATGTTAATAGCGTTTCTATAAAATATACGGGCAAAACTTTTAGCAACAATAGCCTTAATATTATTAGCTTTTAACACCAAAGGAGCAGTTTCGCGACTGGAACCAGAACCGAAATTTTCACCAACTACCATAATGTCAAGGAACTTTACCTTAGTTGTAAAATCATCGTCAATTCCCTCCATAGCATGTTCTGCCTGTTTTTCAATAGATAATTGCATATAGGCTCCTGGGGAAATAATATCGGTGTTTATATTGTCTCCATATTTTAGCGCTTTTCCACTTATCGGTTTCATTTGACACCTCCTATAAAAAATTCCTGGGATCGGTAATCATACCGGCAATGGCAGATGCCGCAACAGTCATGGGGGATGCAAGGAAAACTTCCGCCTTTTTACTACCCATGCGGCCGATAAAGTTTCTATTTGAAGAAGAAATACATCTTTCACCATCACCTAAAACGCCATTGGTAAAACCGCCGCAGGCTCCGCAAGCTGGAGCAGAAATAACGCAACCTGCTTCTGCTAAAATATCAAGATAGCCCAATTTACTTGCCTCCCGCCAAACTTTCTCTGAAGCAGGTACTATCAAGCAACGCACTTTTTTACTTACCTTTCTCCCCTTTAAAATCTTTGCTGCAGATGCGAAGTCCGTCAAACGGCCGCCGGTACAGCTGCCAATATAACACTGATCAAGCACTTGCCCTTCATAGTCGGTTACCGGATATACGTTATCCACCTCATGGGGTGCTGCAAGGGTCGGCGTCAACTTAGTGGCGTCAAATTCCAAGACTTCTCTATAAGCTGCGTTGTCATCACTTATAAAATACTCACCGTCATTTTTACCAATAGAATCTAAAAAGTCCCCCACTTTCTCATCAGGCTTTATTAAACCGGTCTTTGCTCCCATCTCTACTGCCATATTGGTAAAAACCAAGCGTTCATCAAGAGGTAAGTTTCTAATTAAGGAGCCGCCAAACTCCACGGCCATATAAGTAGCGCCCCCATGACCAACCTTACCGATGGTTTTTAAGGCAGCGTCTTTAGCCATAACCCCAAGGGAAAATTCACCAACCCAGTTTACAAGAATGCTTTCCGGCACCCGAAGCCAAATTTCGCCGGTTAAGAGAACCCCTAGCATTTCTGTAGAACCAACATCGGTACCAAAAGCCCCTAGGGCACCGGCAGTACAGGTATGAGAATCCGTACCTACGACTAAATTCCCCGGGCTAATATGGCCGCCATCTACTAATAGCTGGTGACATGCTCCTTTAAACTGATAAAATTCACCAACATTATTTCCCCATGCCCACTCCCTGGTTTTTTTTACCATATTTGCTTGTTCCACTGTAGCAGGCGGCGCTGAGTGATCAGCAATTACTACCACCCTCTCAGGGTGTTTAATTTTACCGCCCAATTCTTTAAAATCGTCAGCAAAAATTACCGGTCCCAAAAGATCATGAATCATGGCGGTATCAGGTTTGCAAAAAACGATATCCCCTGCTTTAACAAAGCTTTTTCCGGAAGCTCGGGCAAGGATTTTTTCCGCTAATGTCATTTGCATTCTTACTCCTCCTTCGTTTTCACAAATTGACTAAATACCCCAAATACCCCTTCTCTTTTAAGCCAAGCCACATCCCAATCAACACCAGGAATAGGCTCATCATGCATCGGTTCAGCCCCGGCAGCCCTTGCCATCTTAAGATGTTTTTCAATACTGTCCACCTCAAAAGCGATGTGGAAAAAGCCCTCGCCATGCTCTTCTAAATAGTTATAGGCTCGGGTACCTTTTTCTACCGGCATAATTAGTTCAAAAAGAACATCGCCTACATTAAAAAAAGCAACTTCAATTCCCCGGGGCGGGAATGCCTGTCTCCCGTAAACCTTGACCCCAAAAGCATTTTCATAGAGAACTGCTGCTTTATCCAAATCCCGAACCAAATAAGCAATATGATGTATTTTTTTAAACATTTAATTCCTCTTTTCTTGGTAAATTTAGGATAGAAAAAACTAAAGAAAAAATAATACTCAAAGCCACCGATATTAATACAACCTCCTTTCCAAAAAGAAGGGCGGCCGGCGGCAGTAAAAGTGGTCCAAAAAAAGAACCCAAGTCCCGTTCAAAGCGCCAGTACCCAAGTACACTTCCCGATAATCCTTTGGGGGCCAAATCACCGGAAAATGCTTCAGCAGCAGGTGATAATATGCCAATTCCTGCACCCATTAAAAAAGAAGCAACAGTCATGAAACCTGGCCAAAGCAAAAATAAACCCAAAAGGGAAACTAGATTACCTGCAAGAATAATGTTCTTACGCCCCAACTTATCAGACATAATGCCGCCAAAGGGCTGAAAAATAGCAAAACTCAAAGTAAAAAAAGTTATATAAAGGCCGGCGTCTAAAGCACTATCAGAAAAGAAAAGGGGCAGCATCACTACCACTATGCCATCCTCAACAATTTTTGCCAAAAATCCAGCAACACCAAGGGCCAAGAATTTAACATCAGTCATAGAGAGTTTAACCACTGTCAGCCAATCTTTAGCAAGAGCAAGGCTTTTTTTCACTTCCGTTTCCTCGGGCGTTCTTTTATCAAGAAATTTAAAAGAAATATACGCACTAAGAAGGCCAATACCTGCAAAAATTAGCATCTCCGCCTGAAAACCAATCAAATTATAAAGAAAAGTTGCAATCAAACCGGAAAGAGTAATTCCAACCCAGAAAAAACCTTTTTGAATACCAAACACCGTACCTCTGCTTGACACATCGGTATAATCAGAAAGAATAGTCATAGCAGCAGTTGTAGCCCAGGCAAGGCCCATGCCAATTAAGGCCCGAGATAAGGCAATGCCGAGACCGCTTTCTAAAAATGCCAGAAGACCATATCCCAAAAGAGCATAAAGAAGAGTACCTGCTACTAAGTTTGACCTCCGGGAAAAACGATCAGTAAAAAAACCTCCGGCAATATTCATTACTGCCCGGGGTAAACCAAAAAAGGAAATAAAAAGGCCTACCGTGGCAGCGTCAATAGATAAAGTTTTTAAATGCCATGAAAGGACGGCCCGCTGGGCCCCGTATCCTAAAATCGAAAGAAACGAGACCCAGTAAACAACCTGAACATTCCGGTTGAACCGTTTCATCTAAATAATTCCTTTCACCTTAAAGTTTAAGTATTCCTCTTCGGTAAGACCGGCCACTTTTAAATAAACTTCTTCGTTATGCTCACCTAGTGCCGGACCAACCCAATCTACAGAGCCCGGAGTTTCACTTAATTTAGGCACAATACCCGGTTGCTTAATCTCACCCCAAATTTTATCCACTACATCAAGAATCATATCCCGGGCCTGGTAATGGGGATCTTCTGAAATTTCTTTCATAGAATAAATGGGACCGGCAGGAATAGAGCTTTTGTTAAGCATTTTATCAAGCTCTGATAAAGTAAAGCCTTTTGTCCAGTCATTTACTATTTCATCAAGTTCATCCTGTACTTCACCCCGGGCAAGATGGGTGGCATACCGAGTATTATCTGCCATTTCCGGCCTTCCCATCAGTTTGCAAAGCCGGCGGAAGATATTATCGTTATTTGCACCAATAATAATATGCTTAGCATCTTTAGTATCATAGGCATTAGATGGAGCGATTTTTGGCAGTTTTGTACCGGTACGCTCCTTTATTGCTCCGGTTCTGTAAAATTCCGTAAGCTGCCCTTCCATTAATGCAAACACTGCCTCATAAAGAGCAATATCAATATACTGCCCACTGCCGCCGTTAATATCGCGATTATAAACCGCCATCATTGCACCCAAAGCGCCGAAAAGACTGGCTAAAGAATCGCCAATAGAGATACCCACCCGTGTAGGCGGCCGATCAGGATAGCCGGTAAGATAACGCAAACCACCCATGGCTTCACCAATTGATCCAAAACCTACTTTATCTTTATATGGCCCGTCTTGGCCAAACCCGGAAATTCTCACCATAATAAGGCCGGGATTAACTTTTTTAAGATCTTCATAACCAAGACCCCAGTCTTCCATCCGTCCGGGTCGAAAGTTTTCAACTAAGATGTCTGCTTCACCAATAAGTCTTTTGGCCAATTCCTGGCCCTCTTTCTCTCTTAAATTTAAGGTAACACATTTCTTATTTCTTGCTTGGGCAGTCCACCAAAGAGAGCGGTTTTCTTTTACTGCCTCACCCCAAACTCTTAAAGGATCACCATCTTTTGGTGGTTCAATTTTTATCACTTCTGCACCAAAATCCGCCAGCAGCCGACCGCAAAACGGCCCGGCAATCAATGTTCCCATTTCTACGACCCTTAGGCCTTCTAATGGTTTATTCATTTTATCAACTCCTCGTATTTAACTGCAGGGATAAAGGTCCGTGGATTTCCCGGCCTTAAGTATTTGTCCGGGAAGGCTTCTGCCAATTAACTTTTCAAGATACTTACCAAGATCAATTAAACCACCAAGGTCAATGCCGGTTTCTACACCCATTTCGTGAAGCATATGCACCACATCTTCTGTAGGGACATTTCCTGTAGCACCGGGGGCAAAGGGGCAACCGCCAAGACCGCCAAGAGAAGCGTCAAAACTAGCTACTCCCGCCTGCAAACCTGCAACAATGTTCGCCAGACCCATATTTCGGGTATTGTGAAAATGAAGCGTTACCGCTAAATCAAGGTGCTTTTCCACAAATGCTTTCATCATGCGGTAAACCTGGATAGGATTGGCCATCCCGGTAGTATCTGCAAAAGTAATACCTGAGGCGCCAAGAGAAAGCACTTTTTCCGCCAAAGAAATAACTTGACTTTCTGAAACCCGGCCTTCAAAAGGACAGCCAAAACTGGTGGCCACAGTGACATTTACCGAGATTTTTCCGGCCAGAGCAATGATTTCCTCGGCATTTTTTAAAGAGTCCATAACACTCATGTGTAAATTCTTCATATTATGGGTTTCAGAAGCACTAAAGACGATATTTAATTCACCAACCCCGGCACTAAGGGCTCTTTCTGCCCCTTTTAAATTAGGTACTAATGCGGAAAAAACTACTCCGTCAATACCCTTCACTGCTTCTATCACCTCTTTTGAGTCCTGCATCTGGGGAACGGCCTTAGGGCTCACAAAAGAAGTGGCTTCTATTTTTTTAAAACCTAACCGGGCAAGCCCCTTTACAATAGAAATCTTATCTTCGGTGGGAATAAATTCTTTTTCTAATTGGAAACCATCACGACAGCCTACATCGATAACATCTGCCTTTTTCGGAATATTCATATTATCACCCCAATTATGTATAACAGGACAGGAAACCCTGTCCCTAGTTACTTAAAGTGCGGTAGCCTTTTGGTTCTTTATTTGTTCCTCAGCACCCATGCTGACCAGATAGCTGCCGATAACACAAATAGTAATGTTTAACACCAAACCAATTACGCCACCGTACCAGCCGGCAATGGTTTTATGGCCGGTCCAAGTCATAATACCTGCCAGGGCGCCACCGGAGAGCATACCGATAAAAACCGGCCATTTGGAAAGGCGCTTCCAGTAAAGGCCAAGCATAAATGCAGGCGCAATCTGAATTAGGATTTCAAACTTCAGTACGAAAATCTCAAAGAGAGTTCCTGGGGGATTCCAAGCAATATAGATAAGAAAAGCTATAACGATAAGGCCGACTATCTTGCCAACTTTAATTTTCTTAGTGTCCGGTGCACCGGGATTAATGTACCGTCCGTAAATATCCTGAGACACCATACTCTGTAAGGATAAAAGCACAGAGTCAGCAGTAGATATAACAGCCGCCACGATACCACCGAAAAGCAGAAGCATCATAAAGTAATAAAACCCTCCAAGACCTGCAACCTTATTGGCAAAAAGACCAACAAGCTGCTCTGACCCCATCTTATCAAGGCCGGGGAAAATTTGTATAGAGATAATACCGATAGCAAAAACAACACCAGTAGTAACAAGCGGCATCCACGCCATACGGGAAAGAGACTTTTTCAAAATACGTTCACTTTTTGCTGAATAAATTCGCTGAATAGCATGAGGATAAACAGCAGCACCAACACCTACAAGAATAAGCATACTAAACCATTGATTATTAACCTTCATTGGCGGTACGGCAATTTTTTCTGGAGCATTAGTGGCAATATAATTTGCAACTTCACCAAAATGACCACCAGTTAGTACAAAGCCTCCGATAAGCATTACAGCAAGACCTACAAGAAGAGAAATACCCTGAATAACATCAGTAAAAGCCACAGCTTTCATGCCGCCCAACCATTCGTAAACAACCATGACAATTACAAAGAATATTACGGCATACTGATAAGGAATGGTACCGGCCGTAAGGCCCTGAACGCCTTGACCAATAGCTACTAGCTGTTCCAATAGATAGTTTCCTAAACCCCAAACCATAAAAAAGGTAGCCAGTAAGGATACAGCCTTAGAATTAAAGCGATGCTCCAACCAATCAGTGGGGGTGAGAAACTCATGTCTCTTGGCCAAAGCATACAGTCGAGGTGCAAAAAGGAGATAACCGCCGATAATAATAATCATATAAGGTACGCTCATCCACCAAGCATAACCCATACGATAACCCGAAGCAGCATAGCCAACAACAGTGTTACCGGAATACTGGGTAGCGTAGAGAGTGAAGAATAAAGCAACTAGGCCCAGATTCTTGCCCGCTAAATAATAACCAGACATGGTTTCTTGAATATTGGTGCCGGATTTTTTATCGGAAAGATAAGACCAGACACCTACTCCAAGCATTAAAAGAGCATAAACTAGAAGAATAGTAACGCCACTCCAACCTGAAAAAGTAAGATCGTTCATCTACTGCACCTCCCCGTTCTGTCTTTCTTCTTCATCCTCGACAATGTTCCATTCATGCTTACAAAGATAACTTAAATACCACGACAATACAACGGTCATAATTACAGAAACAAAAGCCCAGAGAGGAAAGCCAAAAATAATAGGATAAACAGCGCTCTCAGGAAAATACCAGGGTACTCCCAGTACCAAGATCACAATCATCACCATCCAGATCCAGGGTTTCTTGATAGGTTCTTTTACGTTTTTCATTATCACACCTCCAAAATTGTTATAATTGGTTTGCAAAAGTTCTTTTGAATAGACACCCCCCATCAAAAATTATATATAATATTCACAATTATATATTTTATTGCAAATATTGTGCCAATTTTCTTTTCGACAAAAAAACCCTTTATTACAAGGGTTTAAATAATTCAAAAATAACATCGGAACATATACCGTTTCAACTGCGTTTCGTTTTGTTTCATTCTGTTCATCTTAATTTTAACCTTTATAGTTTAAGCTCTTTCATTCGCCTCCATAGAGTAGTCCTGCCAATTTTTAACAGTTCCGCAGCGCGTCGTCTATTTCCGCCAGTTTCCTGTAAGACTTCATATATAGTTTTTCGATCCAATTTATAGTCATAATTTGGCTTGTCCTCCAGCGGTAAATCATTAAGAGCAATATTTAAGTTTAAATTATTAGCAAAAACTAAGCACAGTCTTTGAATAACATTTCGAAGTTCCCTAGCGTTACCCGGCCAATTATAACTTTCTAACAGGTTTAGCACATGTTTAAATTGATGTTGATGTGTTTCATACATATGTTCCTTGTCTTCCTGTTTTAAAATTGCATGTATTAGCTGGGGCAAATCTCCTTTCCTTTCGCGGAGGGGAGGGATAAAAATATTCATTACATTTAGTCGATAATAAAGGTCTTTTCTAAAGCTTCCTTTTGTAATTTCCTTATCCAAAGATACATTAGAGGCGGCAATAACACGGATATCTACGGGAATTACTTTATCGCTTCCAAGCCGCATAATCTCTTTTTCTTCAAGTACTCTTAATAAATGTGACTGAACTTTTAGTGAAACAGTACCTATTTCATCAAGAAATACAGTACCCTTATGTCCTAACTCTAAAAGACCGGTTTTACCGCCTTTACGGGCACCGGTAAAAGCTCCCTCCTCATAACCAAACAGTTCACTCACCAAAATTTCTTCTGAAAGAGCTGAACAATTAATAGCTACAAAAGGCTCTGTTTTACGACTGCTCCAGTTATGGATACCCTGAGCAAACATTTCCTTACCTGTACCTGTTTCCCCGGTGAGAAGTACGGTGGTATCCTCTCTTGCATATATTTTAGCCAGTTCCCTAGCCTCTGATATAACATCTGAGGAACCTACAATATCATGAATGTTTTTCTTCGCAACAAATCCTTTGTTATAAAGGTTTTGTCTGATTTTACGTTCAGCCTTTGAAATTTCGTCTATATTGTTAAAAGTTGCTACAGCACCCCTCGCTTTCCCTTTCACCATAATAGGAGCACGATTGGTAAGAATAGTTATACCATTAGGCATTTTTTGAAGCTGGGCCATTTCCGCTTTGGCTGTGTTTAGTACTTCAGGCAGCCGTGTATTAGGCAAAACCTCGGTAATGTTCTTTCCAATAGCCTGGTTTAGGGGTATTCCAATAAGCCTAGCCGCCGCATCATTATATAATGTTACATGGTTATTCTTGTTGATAGAAATAATACCACTTGGAATAAGGTCTATAATTAAAGATAACTGCTGATTTCTCTCCTGTTCCCTTTGGATAGACTCCTGGAGTTCTACTGCCCTTTGAAGGGCACTAGCTAAACTGTTTTTAGAGTAAATAAATACCGTACTCAAACCTGCTTCCTCCGCAATGTCACAAACTACACTAGAACCAATTACGCAACCACAACCTTCTTTTTTTAATCTCGTTAATATTGACCCGAGGTTTTCCTGTTTATTATAAGATATATAATCTACTTTTCTTATAAACAACTTCGAATAAGAAGCATCCCATGGCAGGTAGTCTTTATAACTTACTACAGCAACGTAGTTACAGCTAGCCCATGCTTTCTTCAATGACTCAAGTAAGTCAAGACCCGATACTTTAATTGGTATTATAGGAACTGACGGAAAGCTGTCCTTTAATAAAATATAATTACTACTTCCTGACACAATAACATCAACTAAATTATTAGCTATTTGCTCTTTTACTATTTCATGAATTGCTTCGCTTGTTTCATTATAAACCTGAAACCTTTTCAATAGGTTTTTATCAATAACTCTGTTTACTTGGTCAGTAAGACGTTGATAACTAGCCAGTAAAATTCTCTTTTCCTCCACCTTAACCCCCCGTCCATTTAACAGATATACCATATGAAATTATTTTTATCCTAATAATAAAATTTCTTCAAATTTTGCTAAAAACCTTTAATTATAAATATTAGCACAACTTCCGTCCGAACACTTTACAAACCGCCCCTATACTTCACCGGCTAAGGCTTCTAAATTAGGCAGAAAAATGAACCGACAAGGCCGGTTCATTCCATTCGCTGTATTTCCTTCCTTAAGCGTTTGATTATCCTTTTTTCTAAACGTGAAATATAGGATTGGGATATACCTAAGAAGTCAGCTACTTCCTTTTGGGTTCTCTCTTGGCTGCCCTTTAAGCCAAATCTTAATTCCATAATCTTTTTTTCTCTGGAATTAAGCTTCTTCATTGCAGTATGCAAAAGCTTCTTATCTATATCCTCTTCTAAGGATTTATAAATAATATCATTATCAGTGCCTAACACATCAGAGAGCAAAAGCTCATTACCATCCCAATCAATATTAAGAGGTTCGTCAAAACTTACTTCAGATTTAGTTTTATTACTTCTGCGCAGATGCATTAGGATTTCATTTTCTATACATCTCGAGGCATAAGTAGCCAATTTTATTCGTTTAGTAGGGTCAAAGGTATTAACAGCCTTAATCAGGCCTATTGTTCCTATAGAAACTAAATCCTCGATACCTATTCCCGTGTTTTCAAATTTACGGGCAATATAAACCACCAACCGAAGGTTTCTCTCAATAAGAATTGTCTTCACCTTGTTGTCGCCTGCCTCTAGTTTTTCCAGCAAAACTCCCTCTTCATCCTGACTTAGCGGTGGGGGTAATGCCTCACTACTGCCGACATAAAAAATTTCCTCAGAAAGCCCTAACTTTTCTAATAATCTGACTAATCCCAGCTTAAAGCTAAATTTAATTTTAATTAGTTGACCTTCCTGAATCATATTTGTCCACCTCCTAAGATAGATTTAGCTATTATTCTGCAAGCATATCAGGATGCACCAAGGCTTGATATGTACCCTGTGGACACAATTTTCTATGATATAGTCCTAATATCACCTTGGTGTTGCAGTAAGTTTTATCACCATCTTGAATAAGAACCTTCTCTGGCTTTATGCCTAATAGCATACCATTTTGATTACCCAAAGAGGAAAATGGTATAAGTCTGACCCTAGTACTCCACTTAGAATCTGTTAAAGTCTCTATTTGTTCATTAAGAGAAGGAATGTCTTTTTTATTAAACATAGCTACTAATTGAGGCGGTAGTACTGAAGCCAGTATATTATGTTCTACTACCATAACGGGGTCCTTGCTGATAGGATCATTGAGTTGGTTCCCTGTATCTACCAGAGCATCTGCTTCGATTACTTGACCAAACAATTCCATGTAGGCTCTGACAATCCATGGACCCTGCTGTAAATTGCGACGAATATAACTAGCCCCCCATAAGCCTATTATCATGGCAATTATTAATCCTGCCAACAACCAGGCAGTTTTAAAATTAATAACATTTACCGCAATACCATTCCAGGTTTCAAGAATAAATAGACTATCATCAAAAAGATACATGGAACCTAAAACTGCTCCACCCATGACAAAGGAAACTAAATAAAAATAGGCGGCAGATTTTAAAAACCGCCTAAAATTATAAAATCCGAAAGCAGTAAAAACCATAATCAGGGAACAAAAAATCTTGACCAGAAATGTACTAATAAATGATAAACTAGGTACAAATATAAGCACAGCATAAAGGGCACCAATAAAAGCACCCAACAACAGACGCTTGAAAGTTGTAGCTAACCTGCCTAATCTAGCCGCCGCCCATAAAATGAAGAAGTCCATAGTAAAATTTATAAGAAAAACCATATCAATAAACACATCAGTATTGGGCGACACCAGAACACCCCCACGAAGACCGATAAAGACTAAACTTCTGGTTACATTATAACTCACATCTCTTCAGAAATATGTCATTTCTTGCGTATTTTAACATTAATTGATTTTATTGCCAATTTAAGCTAAGTTAGTTTTATCACTCTACCTATCCAAGAGGTAATTCCGAATAATAAAGCATGAGCAGCGGGGCTAACAATGGAGTTTGCTGGAGGAACAGGCAGGCTAATTGGACTATTTATAAAAAGCAGTAATTTAAACTTAATAGGCAGGATTAATGTATAATACAGAGAAATTAAATTGAATAGTGACAAATAACTAAATTTCTTGGAGGTTATCAGGATGCCAACATGCAATAAATGTGGAGAAATAGTGGACAAAGAAGATATGTACCAGGTTAATGGACAGGACGTCTGCGAAGACTGTGCAATTGCAAGCCATAAAGGCCCACAAGCTTGTGATGTTTGGGCAGTGAGAATTGCCACTAATACCCGGAAACAACGGGGACAACAAGGTACCGATGGACTATCTGAAAGGCAAAAAGCAATTTATAACTTTTTAGATACCAAGAAGGGTGCATCTTTACAGGAAATATTGCAGGAATTCCAGATTCCAGAACCAGATTTACGAAGAGAATTTGCCGTCTTACGCCATTGTGAATTAGCACGGGCCCATAAAAAAGAAAATAAGGTTATTTACGTAACCTGGGATTATAAGGAAGAATAGATTAAGATTAAGATTAAGGGCCGATAATAATAATAATAATAATAATATATTTATTAAACAATGTTGAGGTAAAAGAAATGGGTAGAACAAAAAACCATGTAATTATTGTGGGTGGCGGGGCCTCCGGTATGTTAGCTGCCCTTTCGGCAAGAAAAAAAGGGGCCCGCGTGACAATTTTAGAGAGAAACCCTCGAATAGGCAAAAAACTGTTAGTGACCGGAAACGGCCGGTGTAATTTCACTAATATAAATGCAGATATCTCCTGCTTTAATGGTAAAAATCCTAAATTTGCCAACAGTGCATTAACAAGCTTTAGCCCCCGGGAGACAGTCAGCTTTTTTGAAAAGCTTGGAATTGCCCATAAAGTAGAGGATTTTGGTAAAGCTTTTCCCATGTCAGATCAAGCCTCCAGCTTTTTGGATGTTTTTTTGTACGAACTTGAGGAAGCAGGCATTAATATAATTTGCCAGGCTTTTGTCCAAGAAATTGTTAAAAAGAACGATGTTTTCATCGTTCAATTAGATAATGGCCATTACCTGGAAGGGGATAGAGTCATCCTAGCTGCCGGGGGGAAAGCAATGCCCTCTACTGGTTCTGATGGAAACGGATTTGAACTAGCCAAAAACCTCGGGCATAGTATTATTGATATATTTCCCGGGCTTGTTCAGCTTAAGCTTGAAGGACACTTTTTCAAGCAGATTGAGGGAGTTAAGATTGTTGGAACTGCGGAAATTTTACATAATAATAAGACTGTAAGCCATGACCGAGGAGATATCCTTTTTGCAAATTATGGTGTCTCAGGTCCCCCCATCCTACAAATCAGCCGGAAAGCAGGGGAATTGCTGCAAAAAAATCAGGAAGTAATTCTAAAAATATCTGTCATAGATACAATGACTAAAGAAGACCTGAAAAAATTATTAACGACACGTTTGCAAAATGGGCCTAGTAAAACCATTGAGTTTAGCTTGGTCGGCTTGGTTAACAAACGATTAATACCTGTTCTATTAAAAGAAGCAGGAATCAAGGATTTAAAATCCCCTGCAGTAAATCTTTCGAGCAGAGAGCTCGGGGATATTGTTAATATCCTAACAGATTGGAGATTTATAATCCGCGGAACAAAAAGCTGGCCTAGTGCCCAGGTGACTGCCGGCGGCGTTAATACTAATGAAATAAATCAGAATACCATGGAATCAAAGATAATCAAGGGTCTATTTTTTGCCGGTGAAATTATAGATATTGATGGGCAGTGTGGTGGTTTTAATCTTCAATGGGCATGGTCCTCCGGTTTTATTGCCGGCGAAAATGCAGCACTCTAAGATTACATAATTTATATGTGTTCAAAAATCCCATTCAACTTGCTAATTATTATGTCCTTTGGGCTATAATTGTTACTTTGATATTTAAAATTCTTAAGATTGCCTCTATAGATAATCTTACTCTCTAAACTAAAAAAGCTTTGAGGTCTAACAAGATTTCTTGATATCTTAAAGTCGGCAATTCCGCTTTCATTTAAAATGTAATATACAAACTCCGAGCATAAGAATCTATCATCACGACATGCTGTCTTATTAATTACACCGTGCAATAGTCCCTGATAATTATATTTGTAAAGGTTACTATTGGAAATGAAATGTTCTATCATAGCTTTTGCCTTTTCGTACTGCTTCTTTGACACCTCTACCTGCATTATTACACCAGGTAAATTTTTATGAAATTTATATAATCCTTCATTGATTTCCTCTTGTCTAAACCTGCCAAGAAAAGGGTTGTAAACATGTTTTCTTCCAAAACTATACATAGAATTTAGCTCTTTGTCTAATGAAATAGACGCATGAGTATATTCATCATTTTTAACGAATTGAACAAGTTTTGAGACTATAGTATTCGTTCTTGTAAGAACTATATATAAATAACATTTTCCCATTATGAATTACCGCCTTTTTAGTTAATACCTCATTATGACATATTTAATTTAATATTAAAGAAGAATTTTTATGAAAATCCTATGAAAACCCTATTTTATGTAAATAATAGTTTCAAATGTTTTTTTAAATGGTGGTGATGATTGACATGAAATACAAGATTAAACCTAAGCTTAAAGATAGGATAACAAAAGATAGATTTACACTGGGATTAGTATCAGGAGTAATTGCAGCTATTGGAATGACCCTGCTTAACTTTATTTTTATTTTTACAACTTCAGCCAATAATCTATTTGCTGACTTTGTAGGAATAATGCTTTTTGGTTCTAAACCTAATAGTCTGGGCGAAACAATTATTGCACTAATTGCTCATATTTTTTTAGGGGGAATATTAGGGGTCGTTTTTGTTTATCTATTATTATTTATTAATGAAAAGAATTTAATAATTAAAGGAATTTCTTACGGGACATTAATCTTTTTCTCTATGTTTTCTTTAGGAGTTATTTTTGAGATTTCAGGTTTAGACCATTCAGTGGCACGTACTGTTCTAACAAAGGGTATTGGTTCCGCATTTTATGGATTTGTATTAGCTTATATATTACTCTTATTAAGAGTTAAAAACTAAGACGGTAGAATTTACAGACTGTGCATCATAGAAGCCCAGAGGTATTCCTCTGGGCTAGATTTGTTTTAATTCCCTCATATACCTAGTAAATATGTGACCCCATAGTAATAGATCTATGGACAATATATCCAGTAACTCCAGTTAGATGAAGGTGAGAAACTTATATAGATACAAATTTTCTTAATTAAAACCAGTATTCAGTGGAATATTATTTATTAGGGGGGTATCTTAATGACTCTTTGCCATTTAACAAGGGATATGAAAGCATCAATACGAAGTAAAATGTTAGAGATAAATAAAATGATTGAAATGATTATGGAAACAATAGATCGTGGACAAAGCTGCATGCTTTGTAAAATAAAAGATATCCGAGAGTCGGCTTATGAGCTTGAAGTATTAGCTTCATATCTTCACTTTCAGTCATCATTACTTCCTTATATTGAAGGAATGGATGAGATTGCACAAGCATTGGCAGTTTTTTCAAAAAACCGTCATGGTGCATTAATTGTAGTGGAAAAGGATAAAGTAAATGACCCTGTTCTAAGTGCTTATAGTTGCACCGGTGTTCCTATCGATGCAAAAGTATCCTTCGAGCTCTTGCATTCCATATTCTACCCTGGCGGTCCTTTGCATGATGGGGCTGTAATAATAAAGGAAGGTAAAATTGTGTCAGCGGGCTGCATTCTTCCGCTTTCTAAAAAAAAATATACAAAGAAGGAAAAAAGAATTGGTACCCGCCATAAGGCAGCTCTTGGAATGAGTGAAATAACTAACGATTCCTTAGTTATAGTGGTCTCTGAAGAGACAGGCCATGTTTCCCTAGCCATTAACGGTGTCATCCATCCAATTGAAGTTCAATTATGCGATAATTTAAAGGAATATGGAGAAAACAGTTTTCCTCTAATAAAAAATAAAGAATAAGTAGTTTTGTTTCAAGTATTATAGAATCATATTTAGTCCTTATTAAATAAAAAAGATTGTTGCGTAAAGTTGCAACAACCCCTTTTAATCATAATCTTAACGAACCTGTGACTCACCCTTTAAGGAGATAATTCCCTCAAACGCTTTTTTGACTTCGTTTTCCTCACCATCGATAACCAGAACTACGGCTCCTTCAGAGCCGTCTACTCCACCTGATGCGATACACTTTGCTTTGACCTTATAAAGAGTCTCCAAGGCTGTAATTTCTGTGACAACTGTTGCCCCCAACATCGGCATAAGACCAACCTTATCACCTATTGCTTCATCAATTGGGTGACCTGCCATAAATTCAACAGCCCCACGTACATCAGGTACAAGCTTTTCCAGGCCAATAGGAACCACCAGCTCAATTCCCCGTTGTAAGAGCGGACCCCAGGCAGCACCTATCGTACCTCCCATGTTGTTCGAAGCTAACACGGCCGCTAATCCAGTATGATCGACTGCATTTCCCCCTTTGATAAACACATCACCTGGTTCAATTTGAGGAAGATACGTTTTCCAATGAAAATCCCTTTCCATTGCTTTTCCCTTAGTAATAAGATAGGGATGAATTCGATCCTCTTCATTGCTGAGTCCAGTCTTCCCTTCGGTCACAATACCAACCGTATATGTACTCTTTTTTTGAATGGTTTCGCCGAGAAATTCCTCTACAAGGAATCCATTCGTCGTTCCACCGGCTAGAATAATGGTGTGATTGTTAAGGGCCCTTTGAATACTTGGTAAGGCTTTAACTCCCTTCGCAATCAGTCGCTTCGATTCACTTGATGTAAGTGTGATTTGTGCTCGCATTCTAATTTCCTCCTCATCATAATGTACATTTAAGATCATTAAAACTTTCTCAATTGTAGACTGCTGTTAATTCAAACCCACCTGCCCTGATGTTTAATTAATTGCCATAGTCACTGTTCTGTTAGAAAGTTCTCATTTTTTTCTTCCATGATTCCTAAGTGTTTTTTTATAAGAGCTAGTTCTTCAAGAATAATTTTGGTATTTATCCAGGCTGCAATGGAACCAATAATTGCAAGAAATAAAATAATTCCAATTATTATATTAAAGAAATCAGTCACCTCCAAATTCTTTTGATATTAAAACTACTATCTAATCTTAATTATAACTTATTCTTCAATTATTGTCGTAAAATTAGCCCTAAGGGTTTCAATCTGCTTGACCGAATGCTCATAACAAGAGGATGGTTGGCTTATTATCCAATGTGCGAAATCCAATGAGAAGCACGCCAGCCATTGTTTACCCTCATTATTACAATTTTTTACTAATATTCATTATTAAAGCCTAGGGGTACCCCTAGGCTAAACTTTTTTACTTTATAATAATTATTCTACTTTAATTCCTTTTTTCCACACCCCGTTCTCTACATTTCCATCTGCTTGAATTATTCTCCCCTTTCCGTTGGGCAAATCGTTTTTCCATTCTCCTTCATATTTTTCTCCATTTGTGAAAAACATGGTTCCACGGCCTTGTCTGCTTCCATTCACATATTCACCCACATACTTGCGCCCATCAGGGAAAGTTAATACACTTTTTTGACCGTGAGGCCTTCCTTGCTTCCAATGGCCAAAATACTTCCGCCCATCGGTAAAAGTCAAGGTTCCCTCTCCTTCTGCTATACCTTCCTTAAGCTCGCCAACGTACTTAGATCCATCAGCTAAATCCAGAGTCCCCCTGCCATTCTTGTCTCCACTAATGAACTTAGCTCCTTTTTTCTTTCTCCAAAACATTTAGACACTCCCCGTTGCTTAATAGGTTTTATATCATTCCGAAACAATAGCAATATACTCTTACTATATTTTTTCTACAATCGAAAAGAAATTCCTGCAAAAATAAAAAGCAGTATATCTATACTTAACCCAAATTGTTCTTTCTAAACCTATTTATATAGGTTTAACTGCTACCATATCGAAATAATCTATACCATTATAAACATGGAGTCCTGCCATGGCAATTTATGCTCCCTTTAACGTAAGGGTTTTGCTTTCCGTATTTGCTTGTTTTTACCTGCTAAGCCAAGGGTCTGCGCTGTTGAAATATTTACCTGATGCAGAAGCTCCGGGTTTTCCATTAGTTTCAAGCCATATGAAGGAATCATTTCTTTTATTTTCGGTTCCCATCCTTTTATATGTTGGGGGAAACATTTTGTTAATACTTCAAGCATTGTGGAAACGACGGTGGAAGCACCCGGAGAAGCGCCGAGCAATGCTGCTATCGAACCATTAGCGGCAGTAACAACTTGCGTACCAAATTGAAGCATTCCTTTGCCGCCATCTGCAGTATCTTTGATAACCTGTACACGTTGGCCCGCTACTACTAAATCCCAATCCTCACTTTTGGAGTTCGGGACAAAATCCCGTAAAGCTTCCATGCGCTGTTCTTTTGATAACATAACTTCCTTGATCAAGTATTTTGTCAATGAAGCGTTTTTTATGCCTGACGCCAACAAAGTTACAAAATTATCTGGTTTTACGGAAGTTAACAAATCAAACATTGAACCGAATTTTAAAAACTTTGGTGAGAAGCCGGCAAACGGTCCAAAGAACAATGATTCTTTATTATCGATAAATCTTGTGTCAAGATGCGGAACAGACATTGGAGGAGCACCAACGGGAGCTTGTCCATATACTTTTGCATAATGCTGTGCTACAATATCCGGTTTCTGACACACCATAAATATTCCGCTTACCGGAAATCCTCCAATACCTTTTCCTTCAGGAATACCGGATTTTTGCAGCAAATGCAGGCTTCCTCCCCCGCTGCCGATAAAGACGAATTTTGCAGTATGGCGTTCGACGGTACCGCTATCGACATTTCGCACTTTCAATTCCCACAAGCCATCGCTAGTACGTTTTAGATCATCAACATTACGTTTGAATTTTATATCGACGTTTTTACTCTTTAAGTGGGCAAACAATATGCGCGTTAAAGCTCCAAAGTTGACATCAGTTCCTGATTCGATTCTTGTTGCAGCCATAGGCTTATTCAATATCCGGTCTTTCATCATAAGCGGAATCCATTCCATCAGTTTTCCCGGATCATCGGAAAATTCCATCCCTTGAAACAGGGGGTTATTAGACAGCACTCCAAAACGTTTTTTTAAAAAGGCTATATTTTTTTCCCCTTGTACCCAACTCATATGAGGTAATCGCACGATAAAGTCCTGCGGATTACTTATCAGATTGCCCTTTACAAGATAAGACCAAAACTGCTTGGAAACCTGATACTCTTCATTAACTTTTATAGCTTTGCGATTATCTATGGACCCGTCCGGTTGTTCGACGGTATAGTTAAGCTCACACAGTGACGCATGCCCCGTTCCCGCATTATTCCATTCATTTGAACTTTCCTCTCCTGCGTTTGCCAGCCTCTCAAACACTGTAATTTCCCAGTCCGGTACTAATTCTTTCAGAAGTGTCCCCAGAGTCGCACTCATGATTCCTGCACCAATTAAGATAATGTCTGTTTTATTTTGTCTGTTATTCATTTTTACCTCTACTTACCCCCTTAAATTGTCAGCCTACATCTTTTCTATATCAATTATAACCTTGATATTAATGTATTAAGATTTTTTTGAAAATTAAAATATTTACCATTGCTATTATATGAAAGTTATAAGTTATAAGTTATAACATTTATGCATCATAGCATTAGATCAAGAAAGATGTCTACAACCTCAGGGTCAAATATTATGCCTGATTTTTCTTTAATTATCTGTAAAGCTTCTTCTTTGCCAATAGAATTTACTTTCAAACTATTTGTCATTGCATCGAAAGTCTCGGCCACCCTAATAATTCTGGCTAGTTTAGGAATTTCTTCACCCTTCAGCCCTTTAGGATAACCGGATCCATCCCAATTTTCGTGATGATTAAGAACACCTTCCGCCAAATCCATTGTCTCATCAAATAAAAGTGTAAACTAGTATTAATATCATCCAATTAACCGCCCATAATTTTAATGAGTTTACACCGTTAATTGCAAAATCACTAAGTGGATATAAAAAAGGTGTACGAAAATATCCCTGGGTATGTACAGGAATATCCATTATTATATGTAAAATCCAAGCACCGGCTGCAATACCAACCCTCGTATTAATATAAAATAGAATAGATACTATTACTCCAGCAATAATTAAACTATGGGTCAAACTATACATAGTATGAACCCAAGAAGGTATAGTATTTAAACCCGGGGCGCCTCTTACCGGGACCCTTTCTACTAGCCTTATGATCACTAAGGGAGCAAAAGGCAGACCATCTGGTATAGCTCCAAAGGTCAAGGCTAGCCAATAAGAACTATGCCTTCCAAAGATAATTCCTCCCCATAAACCATGGGATAAAATATCGAAGATAATCCCCCCACTTTCATATTCATAATTATTTTACTGTTACCCCATATCCTTATAGTTTTTCCCTTCTAAGAGGCTTTTATGACATTAATGAAAAAACGCCAGGTACAAGATTTCATTTCTCTTGCCAGGCGTTTTTTTGTTTAACTTAATTATTTATCCCATTTTTACCGATCACATCCGATGATACCAGTTCTAGTAGGCTATATTGGTGGCTTTAGTGAAGGCTCAAAAACTAGAGGTTTTTTTATGTAATTATCATTTGTGATTGGATTAGCCACCACTTTTGCTATCCTAGGACTTATAGCTTCATAATTTGGTCTTATTTTTGTTTTGCTATTATAATGGGAGTACATCGCCTTGGATGTTTAAATTGAATCTGCTAATCTGAAAAAAAAAGGATGATAATTAAAATCCATTATTTTTCCTCTTATTCATCATTATTTTCAACAACCTTTTCTAACTCCTGCTCCCGTAATTGATTAGTCTGATGTTCTTCGTTATTAGTTTCTTTGAGTATTTTATCCTCTTCGATATTTTTGTCTTTTATATTTTGCAGGTGTGGTGGCTTAATTACTATTAAACGATTAGATAGAAATGTTCTTTTTACATAAATTCTATTAGAAGGTGGTCTAAAGCCTTGTTTTGGTCTAAAGCCTTGTCTTGGTCTAAAGCCTTGTCTCGGTCTAAAGCCTTGTCTCGGTCTAAAAGATTTACCTAATCCAAAGGGTGAAACATCTAAACCAAAGGATTTAAATAAAGAACCGATTTTTAGGGATCTTAGCTTTGTAATTATTCCATTTATAAGATTATCAAGTTTTATAGGTTGGAGTTTAAATTTTGGTCTTATAGGTTTCTTGTTTTTGTTAAGAGTTCTAGGTCTAAAATTCAATAATTGCAAAAGAGAACTAAAATCAGGCTTTGGTGCAGAAGGTCTACGCATTTGTTTACTGATTGGTTTTTTTCTTGGCTTTCTTGGTTGTTTTTCAATATTCTGCACATTATTTCGCAAACTTTCTCTAATTCTTGAAAAGGATTGGCTGATGTTGTTTATCGATTGTACTAAGTTATAAATTGAATTAGAATCTAAATTATTTTTATTTTTTGTCGTGAGATCATTATCTAACTTGGTTTGTTCTTGTATATTATCCTTTGTAGTCAATTCATTTAATCTCCTTTCTAGTTATTATACTCTTCTAATAGACTATGTAAAATAGCTTAGGAAAGGTGATTAATTTATTAATAATATTAATATTTTTGTCTTGTTTGCAGGTACTTCTACAGGTTCATTAATAGCTTTAGGGTTAGCTTATGGTTTAGATATTGATGAGATTGCTTATTTAATTATTTATATTATAGATTTATATTGGTATACAACTTTCACAGGGTACACTTACTTGGCACTTTCCACAACCATAACGAGGTTTATATTTAATTTTTGTTTCATCTACAAATTCACAACATATGTGATGGTTTTTACCATTTTCAAAAGAAATGGCATTGACTGGGCACTGTGTGATACAAACACCACATTCTGAGCAATATTCATAAATATCCTCATACTCTCTCGCATTTGGAGTTAACTGTAACTCAGTAACTATACTTCCAAATCTACCTGCCAAACCTTTTTTAGTAATAAGTCCTTTAGATAGACCAAATGTACCAAGTCCGCACACAAAAGCAACATGCCTTTCAGACCAATTACTTGTAAATGAGAGTAGATTGGGCTCGTAGTAATCTTCATTTATTAAACCTTCAACTGGTTTTCTTTTGCTCCAAAATCCCTCATCTTGAGAGGGAGCAATACTTTGATACCCAGCATTAATTAACTCTCTTTGTAAATATAGGGATAACTTATTCAACAACATTTGTCCTTCATAACGCCCATGTAACCATTCTTGGGAAGGCCATATAACTTCAAGGCTGTTACCCCTTTTTACAGTTTCTGTAAACGGCAAGAAATAAGAGATAACAGTTTTTCCTTGGGGTAACCATTCTTTAGGAAGTTTAAAGTGACTTCCTATTGCCACTGGGTCCTTTAGCCGTGTAAAGTATTCGTCTTCGGCATCACCAAAGGCAAGGATAGGGGCTTCGAATATCTTCATTCCCACAGTTATATCGGAAATAGCATTTTCCTTTTTTATATAATTATCTTCAGAAGTTTCTATAAATTCCGATGCCATTTTAATTAATTCTTGTTTAATCATCATTTCAACCTCCCTTAATTAGAGATTTGGTACTTTTATTTCAAATTTCTATATACATTATTAAGATTTTAAAGCGTTCTTAATTAGTTCAGCAGCTTTAAAACTTCTTCCAAAGTCCTATCTTGTTCGTTAAAATTTGAGAAAGAAGCTCTTGGGACAATTCTCGAAGCAAGGGGAAGCAAGGGGACGGTTCTACCGCTTCCTTGCTAAGCTTTAAATATAAGGTTAGGGGAAACCCCTAAAATTCTCGCTGCCTGTCTTTGTGTTATTTTTTCTATTCCTTTTACCTTTTGTAATATTTGGTCCCTTTCTTTCTTTGGAAGACTTTTTACTTGTGCTATTTCAATTCCATCAATTACTTTCAAAACTTCCAGTCTTGCCTCTTCATCGGACAACTTTACTTTTTCATTAATAATATCATCTAGACAACTATCATTAGTTTCTTGTTCATTAAATTGCTTGAATTTTTCCATTGCTTTGCTTTCATCTTCAAAAAACATTTTTAGTACTAATTCATTATCTAAAAGGCTCCTCGGATAAACCTTATCACCATAATACCCACGACAACTGCTCCATCGCCACTGTTCGACCCTCTTTACTAATTGCACTTTTACCGGGTTCTGGTGTATATATCTTATTACTGTTAGTAAATATTTGTCTGATTCTACATTTTCACTTTTAAACCTATCCTGAAAAAGATGTCCTGTTGTCTTATACTTTTGATTATAGTACCATACAAAGCTTACACCTAAACGTTTCATAGATATTGAAATTTCTTCGCTACCCTCTTCTAATAGTAAATGAACATGGTTATTCATAAGGCACCAACCATAAACTTGCATTTTAGAAGTTGTTTTGACCTTATTAAGAGTATCCAAAAATCTCAGCCTATCTTTGTCATCATGGAAAATTTCCTGTCTATTGGCACCTCTTATCATTATGTGGTATATTCCAGTTTCACTTTTTTCCCTGGCACGGCGGGGCATATTATCACCACCTATAATTCATTTTTTCTATATTTTAGCAAATAAAAAAAAAGAAAGCAAGGGAACCGTCCCTACGCTTCCTTGTCAACTTCTTCCTTTAACGCTCTATACAAGGAGACGCCCATGCCTACCATGATTGCAGCAAAAGGTAGAGCAGTAACAATAGATGCTGTTTGCAAACCGGTAAGTCCTCCACTAAGTAACAGTACCCCGGCAATTGCTGACTGAGTTAAACCCCAGATTATCTTTAGCCAGCTTGCTGGGTGCAAAGTGCCCTTACCTGTCAACATGCCTAGGACAAAAGTAGCTGAATCTGCAGAAGTGATAAAAAAAGTCAAAATTAATATAGTAGCAATCCCAACTAAAATATTACCTAGGGGCAATTGGGTTAGAGTAATAAATAATGCTGCGGTAATATCCTCTTGTACCGCCTGTGCTAAAGGTACATCTTTAAAAAGCTGTAGATAAAGACCTGTTCCCCCAAAGGTTGCAAACCAGATAAAACTAAATAAACTAGGAATTAAAAGAACGCCGATAACAAATTCTCTTATGGTCCTGCCCCTTGAAACTCTGGCAATAAACGTTCCCACAAAAGGAGCCCAAGCAATCCACCAGGCCCAGTAAAACAACGTCCAGTTGGCTACCCATTTGCTCTCGGTAAAGGGGGTTAAGCGTAAACTCATACTAACTATGTTCTGAAGATATGTACCTAATGTGGCTGTTAGAGAATCAAAGATAAAAGAAGTAGGTCCAGTAAAAAGTGTAAAAAGCAAAAGTAAGGAGGCTACCAATAAATTTAAATTACTAAGTAATTTAATTCCCTTTTCTAATCCCGTAGTGGCTGAAAGAAGAAATAATGCTGTTAATACCATAATAATAATGATCTGGCTGGTAATTGTAACGGGTATGTTTATTAGGTGATTTAAACCTCCGTTTATCTGTAATGTACCCAATCCTAAAGATGTTGCTACACCAAAAACTGTTGCTATCACAGCTAAAATATCAATGGTTTTCCCAATATTACCCTTCACTTTATCACCAATTAGAGGATAAAAAGTTGAGCTAATCAAACCTGAAAACCCTTTTCGGAAATTAAAATATGCTATGGCCAGAGCAATCAAGGTGTATATAGCCCAAGGATGTAGCCCCCAATGGAAAAAGGAATATCGTAATGCTAGAGCAGCAGCCTCAGGTGTCCCACCTGTTAACCCTTGAGGAGGATTAATATAATGATTTAATGGTTCTGCTACTCCCCAAAAGACTAGCCCTATGCCCATTCCAGCACTAAATAACATGCTTATCCAAGTAAAGTCTGAAAACTCGGGTTTTTCCTCATCTCTGCCTAATTTAATCTTGCCAAATGGACTAAAGGCTAAATAGATTACGAAAATGAGGAAACCAAAGGACGTAGATAAGTAGAACCAACCAAATTTTTCAATAGTAAATTCCAATGCTCTGCTTGCTTGGGTACCTAAATCATCTGGCTTCATACTACCCCAAAGAACAAAAGCTGCTATTATTGCTATGGATATAAAGAAAACTGCACCAACCGATGTTTTTTCTCGCTTTTCAGTCATTTTATCAAGCTCCCTCTAGGGTTAATAAAAGTATTATAGGCAAAAGCTTGATATTTTATTATTTTTTTAACAAATACGGGGACGTTTCACTTATCTTGTTAGACCTTACCTTAAAATAACCACAGTAACACCTTCATTATTAGAGATGCTCTTCTCATAAGTCTCTAAGGATTTGCACATAGCCTGTATTTCTCTTTTTCTATTAGACCACTCTTCGCCACCTGCATATGCCTTAACAATACCCCTCATGCTATTTTCACCGAGGCATTTTTTTACTGCGTTTTTAATGCTTCCACCAACACCGGATGCACCATAACCATGAATGAGAATAACGGCTTTACCGCCCTGACCCTTGTGGGTGGTTAAAGAGTTTTTCATTCTTTGCAATGCAACATCTACTGTAGGCATACCATACTCTAAATTAACTTCAGTAACCTTTTTATTGCGCATGGTTTATTCACCTATCTTTACTCATTCTTATAAATCCAGCTCATTTAAAATATCTCTTAGTTTCTTTAACTCTGAAGCACTTAAGGTGATGCCCTTGCCCATCTTTGCATGATCGGGAGACCAATCTCTTAAATCATACTTTGGTTCCTTTTCATTCCAGCTGACCAGGTTTAGTTCTTTGCTCCATCCTTTTGTTGATTCTGAGATAATGCCCAAAGATTCTTTGATTTCAAATTTAATTTCCGCCATATTACTAACTCCTTTAAATTGATTTACTTGAATTATCACCTAACTGGTAAGAATTATTGATTATGATTATTCTCATGCTTTTGACTTTACCATATACCTCAGAACAGTTTTTAATTTAGCTGGTTCAACTTTCCTTGTATCAGAAAGATATATTTCTCTATGTTGTAAAGATGCTCTTTCTAGATTATTATTTATTGTAAATTCTTTCATGGCTTCAAAACTTTGTGGTTCATTATCATATGGGCCTACATGAAGCATTTGCACAGACAAGCCATCTTCAATTGTTCCAAAGGTCACATCATTTAGTAATGGATGGGGTTTCTTGACACTTACTCTTTCAAATGCTTTATCTACTACTTCCTTTGTTGCAAAATCTGGTTGTCTAATCATGATATTATATAACAACTCATCTTTATTAAAGGTTTCTAACTTTTTCCCTTCTTCGCTTAAATCCCATATTCCTTCTAATGGATATACCGTATATTCAAAATATCCTTCAGGAGTATATCCTTGCTTTGGCATCATTCTAATAGCATAAGCCAATGAATAAAGGACACCTATCTTTTCTGAAAATTCTTCTCCATTTGGATTTCCTTTTCCCTTTATCATAAAAAACTTTTGTTCCGGAACTGTTATAATTTCAGGTTTTTGTTCTGGCAAATATAAATTCTTTTCTTTCTTTTTCCATTCATGCTTCATTTACTTTCCTCCTCATATTATCTTTTTTTAATAACTTTTACGCTATTTTGTTGTACTGTGCAATTTGAATATTTACCTCAAGATTAAAAAATACTATATATATTAATTATCCAAGAAGGTGTTATCTTGAAGGATAGAGTTTTGGCTGGATTAGTGGGTGGGATTATTGCTGGTATAGCGATGAATATAGTCGATTATATTTCATATTATATAGGTTTTGATAGGGAACGCCTATATAATTGGGCAGCAATAGCTATTTTTGGTAAATTACCTAATACTATTGGTGAAGTTATTAGCGCCCAAATATCTCAATTATTTTTTTCAGGTCTTCTTGGAATCATTTTTTCCTATTACCTGTTGAAGCTAACTAGCAGCAATTATCTACTAAAAGGTTGGATATATGGTTTAACTTCATGGTTTTTTATTTATTCTGTAGCAATTGCTTTTCGGTTACCCAGTTTAGAAACTCATTCATTAAATAGTGTAGTAAATCATGCTTTTAGTGCTACAATCTATGGATTGGTTTTAGGCGAAACTTTACATCGTATAAATAAAAACGTTAAATCATGACCCTATTTCCTAAAAAAGTGATGTTCTAATTACAATTACCCCTCTGGTTTGTTATTGAAATTTTTTAAAATTCTTTTAAATCCTCCTTATTCCTGCGTCCTTTCATAACGGATTTCCTGCCATCTGTTTTTTGCAATTTTAACAATTTTAGGGTCCAGAGCTTTATCGTTTAATAAAATACTAAACCACCTTCTTGCCCTCTCGTAGCCACCTAATCTATTTTCCAGCTCACCAATTATATATAATAATGATGCCTTATTAAGGGCAGCTATATCTCCTTGTTCATAGGTTTTTATGTAGTTATCTAAGGCGTTCTTTAAAAAGCGGGTTTCTTCATTATTACTATCATATCTATATAACCAGGCTAATTTTAAACATAGCCCTGCCAAAACATAGCTGCTTTCTCCCGCCAAAGCAGCACACAAAAGAGCTAATTTAAAAGCTTTTATAGCTTGTTCAAGACTGCGTTCCCCATTAAGATTAGTGAAAGCGGCATTATCAATATATTGCTCTTTAATAATTCCCTTGCGAGTGTTTTTAATAGGCTGAAATTTTTCTGTAAAAGCAAAGTTACAGTGGGAACACACAAAAACTTCATAAGAGTAAGGATTAACACTTTCATAATGGTTACAAAAGTCACTATCCCTTTTTTTAATGATAATAAACTTACTTCGTACCTTTTTAGTAATAAAAGTCTTATTACAATACAAACATTCCATTTCCTTATCATATAAAGGTAACACCGGCTGAACACTTCCGGATGTAATCATAAATAAATGTCTCCTTTATCCTTTTATAATTTCTAGCAACCTATATGCAATTCTACTTATGACATACAAAACCCTGCAGTAACTGCAGGGTTTAAGTATTTTTTAACCTTGAATATTTAATGGGTTAGAAAATCTCGGGCTTCCAAAGTACCATCCCGATGACCTGTCGAATAGATTGACCATAACTCCCCGCCTCACTTTGTGCCTGGGCAGCTAAAAACCTTTCAATTTCTTCATCGAAATCCTCTAACTGTAATTCCTCGGATACTGAGATTTCTTTTAGGCTTTTTTTAATTTCTTCTACTGGGTACTTTTCTGTTCTGCTTAGATTGAGAAATTCTACTGTTGGTCTGTGTCCCGATGAATATAGCAGGTTGATTAAAAAGATAATATCATGGGAGTTTTTAATATAGGGTCGATCAAAATACTTTTGAAAGAAAGCATCATAGAGGGACATTTGCCTTTTCCCGTCAAAACCGGTGGCAAAGCAATATTGAGAGGAGCAGTCATTCATTTTTTCTATAGTTTCCATATCTCGTAAACCAGGACTCTGGGAGGCAAAGACCAAGTCGAATTTCTTATACCAGCCCATTTCCCTAATGTCAAGCTCTTCCCACAGGCCCTGTACTACCTCAATGTTTTTAATATTTTTTGTTGCAATCTGTTCTTTTAATGCTTCCAGCATATTGGGCGCAGGGTCCATTGCTGTTACCTGAGCTCCCAGTTGGGCAAAAGGAAGGGCAAAATTCCCTGGTCCACAGCCTATATCTAAGATTTTCATATTATCCCAAAGCACGTTTTGCTTTTTTAAGAAATTTATTACACCATTAATCCTTTTATTGCCTTCCCCGGATTCAACCATTTTTGTGAAAGACTTAGCCTTTTTATTCCAGTGCTCTACCGGGTCGCCTCCCATATGCTTACCCAGATTTTGCTGCCACAATTGGTTCCAATACTGCGGATTACGAATATCCTTTAACATTACAATCACCTCATAGATAATTTACCCTAGTATTAGTAAAGTAAATCAGTAGTTATAATTTAAGGTTAGGTTAGAATTATTTCCCTTTAAATTCAGCCTTTCTTTTTTCCAAGAAAGCTGCCATACCTTCTTTTTGGTCCTCGGTTGCAAAACACAAGCCAAATACTTCTGCTTCATAATTGTAGGCTGATTCATCATCCATATTCATACCGTTATTTATTGCTGATTTTGCCAAGGTAACGGCACTGGGACCACGGCTAGCAATTTTAGCAGCCATTTCCCGGGCTTTATCCATTAATATCTCAGGGTCATACACTTTATTAACCAGACCGATGCGGTAGGCTTCTGCAGCATCAATCATATCGCCGGTATAAATCAATTCTTTTGCAAGTCCTTTTCCGATCAATCTAGGCAGCCTTTGGGTCCCAGCAAAGCCGGGCACAATACCGAGGGTTACCTCCGGTTGACCAAATTTGCCTTTAGTAGAAGCTAGGCGAATATCACAAGCCATCGCAAGCTCACAGCCACCACCCAAGGCAAAGCCATTGACGGCAGCAATAACAACCTGGGGCATATTTTCAATAGCAGAAAAAACCTTTTGACCTAGACGGGCAAAAGTTCTTCCTTCTAAAGGTTTTTTTCCCTGCATTTCTGAAATATCAGCACCTGCCACAAAAGCTTTTTCGCCAGAACCAGTTATAATAACACACCTTATATCCTGGTTTTCTGCCAGATCATTAATTACTTTTCCTAATTCTTTTAGTGTAAGGCTGTTTAAAGCATTTAAAGCCTTGGGTCGATTAATTGTAACCTCTGCAATAGCCCCTTCTAAGTTTAAAGTTATGTTTTCCATTATGTACCTCCCCTTTATCTTATATGTGTAATTTTATAACACCTGCTAGCCATAGTCGAGAAGATATTTAACGGTATATTCCCTAGACTTAACCTTAGGAATAAAGACAAGGTTACTTAATTTCTAAAGATAATTTTTATTGCAGGCTCATCTAAAACACAAGCATATTCACATATTCCGCAGCCCACACATTTATCGGGGTTTACAACCGGAAGTTGGAAATCTTCCATAAATAGAGCTTCATCTATTAGAGGACAATTCAGCCAGCATGAACGACAAACATCACCTTGGTAAGCATAACAAAGTTCCTTATCGATTTCTGCCACACCAATTTTTACTTCTCGTATATCAAGGGGGGCTAATGCTCCTGTAGGACAAACATCAGGACATTTCATACAGAGATAACAAGGCATTTCCCTAGGATTAAAATAAGGTGTTCCAATTCCCATACCTTGATCTCCATGGGCACTTAATAATGTCTTATATTCACAAACCTCAATGCATTTGCCACAGCGAATGCACTTAGATAAGAATTCCAACTCTATTCCCGCACCAGGAGGCCTTAGGACAACAGGCGCCCCCTTCTTAGTCCAATTAAAGGATGTTGTTAATAACCCTGTTACAGCTAGGGCTCCACCTGCTTGAAGGAGCATCCGTCTTGAATATATAGATTCTGAGGTGGTAGCAGCCACTTCTTTAACTCTATAGGAAGTTAAAACTGGCTTTCCCCAAGAAAATTTGAGTGACCCAGTGGGACAAACATCAATACACTGACCACATTTTGTACATAACGGCATTCTCCAGCTTTCTAGGGGTTCATTAATTAGCTGCTGCAAGGAATCTTTTGTATAGCTGCAGTTCCTCACACATTTATTGCATTTTATACATTTATCGGCATCACACTGTACCTTGAGAACACTGAGGTGACTAATTAGTGCATATAAGGCTCCCACAGGACAGAAGATGCGACACCAGCCTCTTTTAACTCCTATGAATTCATAAATAATGATAAATACTAAAATAATAACCTCTATACCAAAACCAAACAGGATACTTCTAAAAAAAATGCCTAGTGGAGATATTGTTTGAAAAATAGGAACCCCAATTAGTAAACTTACTATTAGAAAAATTGGTAATGCCCAATAGTATTGAGTTTGTTTTTCTTTTAGGTTCTTTTGTTTACTTTTGACAACTTTATTTTTTAATTCATCTATTAACTCCACCATAAGACCAATGGGACAGGCCCAGCTACAAAAAGCTTTACCTAGTACCATATAAGCCGCTGTTATTAATAAAGAGCTGCTTAATAAAGTAAAGGTAACAGTTTTTGACGCTACTATTACTTCTAACAGAGCTAGCGGATCTGTCAAGGTAATACCCAGTACTTCACTTGAAATCAGTGTTCCTATTACTACCAGACTGCCAAGAATTGGTGCCATAAAGATGAGGATAATACCGATTTGGGTTAATCGGCGATATCCCTTCCAGCTCATCTTCACCTTCGTCATCTCCTACATGAAAATAAACTCAGCAAGGATAGCCCTTACTAGGGGCTACCCTCACAATATTAATTAAACCTTTTCAACACGAACCGCACAAATCTTAAACTCGGGTTCCTTGGAGGCAGCGTCAACTGCATCAGTTGTCACAGCATTAACCAATCTTTCTGCCTCAAACCAAGTTGCAAATATCAATCCCCGCCTGGGAATACCGGGTCGCTCAATTTTTACCGGCAGTTCTACTGTACCCCGTCTGGATACTAGGCGCACTATATCGCCTTCCTTTATGCCCAATTGAGTGGCATCCTTGGAATTAAACTCAGCAAAGGATGTAGGTACAGCTTTCATAATTGCCGGACACTTTCCGGTCATAGTATCGGTATGCCAATGTTCTAAAACACGTCCGGTTGTCAGGCAGAATGGATATTCTTTATCCGGCATCTCGGCCGGTTCTGTATAAGGTCTAGCAAAGACTTGGGCTCGATGGTTAGGTCTGGCATAAAAATCCACACCTTCTTTAACATATGGATCATCCGGAGCAACAAAACGCATTCCTGTACCTTCTGTCCCTATATGATCTTTAACAGGCCATCTGATACCATGGGCTTCTTTTAAAGCGGCATAGCTGGCCAGCTCCATGTCTGTACCTGTTGTGCATTTCAGGTATTCATTCCAGACATCCTCAAAGGATTTATAGGGGAATACCTCCCCATAACCCATACGGTGCGCAAAATCTATTAGTGCGTCCACATCAGGCCGAGCTTCACCGGGTGGCTCAATAGCCTTAGCCATATGCTGAGTTCTTCTTTCGGTGTTACCATAAACACCCTCTTTTTCGCACCATAAAGCAGCAGGAAGTACAACATCAGCGTATTTACTTGTTAGAGTCGGATGATACGTCTCCGAAACTACCAAAAAGGTTTGTTCCAGACCTGGGTGATAGAAAGTAGCATTAGGTAAAGAATGGGCCGGATTTGTACACATTACCCATAAGCATTTCAGATCACCGGTAACAGTCCTGCGGAACAATTCCATAGTATGCCACCCCGGTGCCGGTGCCATTTTAGCCGGGTCTGTTCCCCAGATTTTAGCAATTTGTTCCCGGTGTGCAGCATTAGCAACCAGTCTGTGGCCAGGTAATAAGTGGGATAATCCACCTACTTCTCGGACACTACCACAAGCACTGGGCTGTCCGGTTAAGGAAAAGGTGGTACTGCCCGGCTTACAGATTTTACCCGTAATCAGGTGCAGGTTATGAATCATATTGTTGGCAAATACACCGGCAACCCTTTGATTAATACCCATACACCACAAGGTCATAGTATTTTTGCCCGGTTCTGCGAAATCTCTGGCTAACTTTCTTATTTCCTGCACGGGAATACTACTTTTAGCTGAGGCAAATTCCGGTGTGTAGCTTTCTTTAATATGCTGCTTATAATCCTCCCAAGTAATTGGATTAGCGCCATCGGAGAAACAAACATGATTTTTAATAAATTCTTCATCTGTAAAGCCTTCTTCAATGATGACATAAGCCATAGCCCCCAAAATTGCTAGGTCTGTCCCCGCTATAAAAGGAATAGCACTATCAGCAATTTCATGGGACCGGTGACGTCTGGGGTCAGCAATAATGATTTTCGTACCAGGATTTTTCCTTTTGTGGTCAACAATTCTTGAGAATAAAACCGGATGGGCCTCAGCAGTATTTGAACCGATGATGAAAAAAACGTCACAGTGTTCAAAATCATCATATGTACCCATAGGTTCATCAGCACCAAAAGTAGTCATATAACCGGCTACTGCACTTGCCATACAAAGCCTAGGATTACCCTCAACGTTATTGCTGCCAAAGCAGCCCTTCCAAAGCTTGTTGGCCACATAGGTTTCATCGACCGAGGTCTGCCCTGAACCATAGAAACCCACTGAAGCAGGTCCATATTGGTCAAGGGATTCTTTAAACCTTTGAGTGATAAGCTCCATTGCTTCATCCCAACTGGCTTCCACGAACTTACCATCTTTTTTAATTAAAGGTTTGGTTATACGGTCTTTAGCAGTCATTATCTGGGGCAGATAATAGCCTTTTGCACATAAAAGACCCTTATTTACCGGATTATCAGGGTCACCTTTGACTGCTACTACTTTACCGTTTTTTACACCTATCATAACTCCACAACCTGTTCCACAATAGCGACAAACGGATTTAACCCATTTATCAGCTTCGGTTTTGGTTGGGTCGATAGGTTTACTCTGCACAGGCTGTCTGCCACTTGAACATCCAGCACTTACCAGGGCAGTCGAAACAGCACATGCTTTAATGAAATCTCTCCTTGAAAATTTCATTTGCAACCCTCCCAAAATTAATTTAACGCATCTGTTAAAACGTGACATTGACGACAGGTAGTAAATTCAGGGTGAGGGGTTTTTGGTACTCCACCTATTTCGCCATCACGGTGGCAGACTAAACAGTCACCCCTTCCCTCTAATTCATGGGGAACTTCTGGAGGAAAGCCATCAATATCAATTAGTTTTAAATCAGTTTCTGAGATTTCCCCTTGAGGAACAGGAGGCCCACTACTACATGCACTAACGATGAGAGAACTAAACAAAAGCAGAATGAGAATAGTGATTATACTTTTCTTTCTCTCCTGAGTCACTTCTTTTTTACCTCCTTATAAAGTAAAACTAGGTACTATTCCACTTTTCTTTTTCAAAGTGGTTCAATGGTAATAGCTGGGATAGGTGCTAAACAAACGTCAACACATAAGCCACAGCCGTTGCACTTGGCAACATCAATTACAGGGTCTAAATAAGAATTCATCTTTATTGCTGATATATCTACCGGACAAGCATTTTTGCAGGTACCGCATAGCTGTCCATTACGAGCTAAACAGTAATTATTGTCAATTCTAGCCTTACCAATAACATACTCCTGTGCTAACACTTTTTTTCTTAAAGCACCCGAAGAGCAAACGCCTATACATTCCAGACAAAAAGTACAAGGCTCTTTCCCCGGTTCAAGGTAAGGGGTACCCAAAGACGGTCCTTTGTCGGGGCCCGCTATTTTTATTGCCTTTTTTGGACAAGCTTGAGCGCACTTTCCACACCTATGACAGGTACTCAAAAATGAAAGTTGGTCTAACGCACCTGGTGGTCTAATCAGTTTTATTTCATCACTAATGGCGGGCACTCTATATCCCAGCAAATGTTTTAGATCTTTCCATATAAGCGAAAAAACCTCCCTGCGCTCAACCCGTTCATCCATTAAATTACACCCCATTTTATGCTGTTTCGTAATGAATATAGACTGGATAGACCCCAATAACTCCCTGTAACTTTAAGATTTGTTCATCCATTATCTGTAACACACTTTCTACTGAGGGACTTTCTAAAACTAAAATTAATTGTCCTTCTAAAACCGTTTCAATAGAAAGACCTTTAATATTTGCCAAAGGCCCTCTTATTTGTTCCTCAAACCCAACTAAGCATTTAAGAATAAGGCTGGAGATAATCATAATTCACCTCAAAGATATTAAAATGCTGAGGGGAAGAGACTCCCCTCCTTTTTGAAATTACTTTCTAAGACTATCCAATTCATGCCCGGTTGCATTTGGGTACGTATACATCGGTAACTCAATAGCTTCTATTTGTAATTTATCCTTGACACCTGCTTCAAGATATAATCGTTCTGCCTCACCCTTAATGGCAAGGTACTTAGCCCATAATTCTGCAAACCCATGCCAATGAGTATAGTCAGGTGAGAAGTGCTGTGCACCTTTAATGGTGGTAGCTTCTGCATATTTATGCAACTCAAACATCAGGCTTTCGATATCACTCTCATGACTGTAACCGAAAAACTTCGCGGTTAATGGAGGAAGTCCATCCTTGTCTAACAATGAACCTTCTGAAGGCTTAAGTACTCCATCTTTATACAAGTCCCTGATAATTGTACGGGCTGCGCCTACAATACGTAATGTTTCTTTCTTAATTGCTTCTACATTGTTTCGGGAATCTTGGACATATTCTTCACTGTGGCACTGTAGACAGTTACTCCACAGTTCATTTTTGCCGGCTTCGCCATCTTCATTTTTCAGTTGGATAATATAATGGTTATTATCCTGCGAAGTATGACAGGTGTTACAGGTCGGCTCTCCGGTAGCTTGAGCTACTTGGAAGTGAACACTTGATTCATAAGCTTCACGCTGGGGATGGTCAGGACCCATATGACAATTTTCACAGCCGTTGGTGAAATTGCCTGTTACTGCTTGACCAGGAAGAGCTTGTAATACGGGCTTAGGTAGAGCAGTAGGATGTCCTTGATGACAACTGGTACAGGTTTCTTCAACTTTAGTATGACAGTCATCACACCCTTGCTGCTGCATTTCCGGGAAAGCATCTAACAACTTAAACCGAACATTATTTTGTGAGAAGGAGACGGCTTGCACGTGTCTGGTTTTATTAAAGCCATCTAATGCTTCAGTATGACATTCTCCACAGGTTTCCGGACTAACCTTGGCAAAATTTGCATATTTTAGGTCTTTTTCATCTATCAACTCAGTTCCGTGACAATTTATACATGTTACTCCATTTTCCCCGTGGGCACTGGTTTTCCATATTTCATATTTTAGGGGCATTTTATCTTTATAATAACTTTCGAATTCTATTGCCTGTTGAGCGGTGGCACCCGCCGGAACAACAGTTGGTTGGCTAGACATAGCATATAAGGCTATTCCGCCGATAATAAAAACTCCAACTACTATCCATAAGACATTCTTATTTTTTAGATTCACTTAAGTTCTCCCTCCCTTTCAGTATTTTTCCCATGTCCTACAGTTTGGTGGCAGGATACACATGATGTTTGATTTGCTGCTGTTGAATGAGCAATTTGTTGAGTCTGATTTTGTGGTACTAAATTATCTAAGACATGACATTCTTCACAATTCTCATTTAGTATTTTAGCCCTGGCTCTTCGTGCTAGTTCAGGACTCATCCGTTTAAATTCGAATGGCGTAGGCTTCTCAACTAAATGCACATATAACTCGGAGAGCTTGCCTGCTTTAGTAACCAGCATCTGCAGCGTATTCCCGGGAATGTGACAGGACTGGCAGTCAGCTGTTATGCCTAAATTATTCATACCATGGGTTGACTGCTGCCAACTACTAACCGCGGTATTCATCTCGTGACAACTCATGCAGTATTCAGTTTGGGAAGTATAATGACTTGCACCCAAGGTAAAAAATAACCCGGCAATTATTAAACAGATTGGTAAAAGCCAGCCTACCTGTTTAATTTTCAAACTTCGCTCATCTTTAACCACCTTTGTGTCCAATACTTAAACCTCCTTTCGTGAAAATTAGAACCTTTTCCCACATGCCTATATGCATCACCTCCATAAAATAATTTTTCAGTAGTGATACCGAATTTTCAAAAAAAAGATATGCCTTGCTACTCTAAATAGTAACAGGCATATCTTAATAGCTACTTAGTACGTGCTTAATAAATACTTAAATAAAACTTAATAAATTATTAACGTTTAATCTATGAATATTTTTTTAGTTATTTTTCTTTTTTTCAAGGTCAAATAACTCATGGATTACTTCAGCGTAAACTGGACCTTTTTTAACATGAGCATACTTCTTTAGATTGGTAATGGGTTGGTGTAATATTTGATTTACAATTGAATTAGTGAGGGAAATTATGACATGTTTTTCTTTCTCGGAAAGATTTGGTAGTTTTCGTATAGCCTTAGCCAATTCCCTATCTTTTATAGCTACTGCCCTTTGTTTTAAACCCATTATAGTAGGTATCACAAATAAGGAGTCTAGCCATTTGAAAAAGATATCAATTTCTTCTATAATAATTGCTTCCGCTTTAACGGCTTCTTTTTTCCTATGATTAATGTTCTTTACAACTACATTTTGCAAGTCATCAACATCGTAAAGAGAGATATTACCTAGTTTTTGAACATCGGGGTTTATATCACGGGGTACAGCAATATCAATAAATAATAGTGGCTTATTAGCCCTTTCTCCTAAAATAGGCAATAGATCTTCTACCTCAACAATATACTTTGGCGCAGCCGTACAACTGATTATAATATCGGCTTCTTTTATATACTTGGGGAAATCATCCAGCCGTATTGCTTCTCCACTAAATTCTTCTGCTAGTTTTTGCGCTCGTTCAAAGGTTCTATTGGCTACAATAACAGTAGATACACCATTTGCAACAAGATGTCTTGCAGTTAGTTCGCTTGTCTCTCCGGCGCCCAATATTAAGACAGTGTGGTCTGTTAGGTTACCAAATAACTGCTTAGCCAGTTCCACTGCCGCAGAACTTATAGATACTGCTTGCCGGTCTATCAATGTTTCTGTTCGTACCCTTTTACCGATAGAAATAGCATGCTGAAAAAGAGTGTTTAATACATTATTTGAAATCTGTAACTCTAAGGCATTTTCATAGGCATCCTGTACCTGTCCAAGAATTTGAGTTTCTCCCAAAATCATCGAATCAAGACCTGCCACAACCCGGAACAAATGTTGTACCGCAGCTCGACAATCTTTAAAATAATAAAACTGTTCTAGCACATCTAGGGAACAATGACTAACTTGTGTTATAAACTCGCCTAAGGTTTTTCGCCCTAATTCTAAATTTTTGGTGGCAATATATATTTCCATTCGATTACATGTAGACAGAACTATAGTTCCCTCTACACCCGGCAGTTTTTTTATCTGAGGAACTAGGGCTTTTATTTGGGCTTTATTTAGCGCTATTTTTTCTCTAATCTCTACGGGCGCCGTTTTGTGATTAGCTCCCAGTAGTAGAATATACATACCTATTCGCTCCTTAAAAGAAAGTTGGTGACTTGCACGCACCACGATAATCAAGAGCATTCCCGTCACCTTAAGATCCTTCGGTCGTTCCTCCCTCAGGAAGACACATCAATCATCAGTAGCTTTCATAACAATGACAAGCTATTAGGCATAGCTGTGCAAACCGGGGAGCAATAAATTAACTCCTGCAAAAGTAAACATTACTGCAGCGAAGCCTAAAACTACTAAGATTATGGATTTTTTGCCTCTCCAATTTTTCATTAACCTTGTATGGAGATAGCCGGCATATATAAACCAGGTAATCAAGGACCAAGTTTCCTTAGGATCCCATGACCAATAAGAGCTCCAGGCTATTTCAGCCCAGATTGCACCGGTAATAATAACCAATGTTAAAAAGGGCATACCCACTAATATAAGCCTATAAGTTAAATCCTCCAATATTTCTAATTTAGGAAGTTCAAAAAGAAAACCTCTCTGCTTCTTTAGGCCTATAGACCCTTCTTTGATAAGATATAATATCCCGATAACAAAAGATACAGCAAAGGCCCCATAAGATATTACTGCGGTAAAAACATGAAAATACAGCCAGTTACTTCTCAATGCCGGCATTAACGGACGTAAAGTCTTATCCATAAAAATCACCCATACCATCAAGCCTGCAACAAGGGGTAGAGCCAATACCCCAACATAAGAAACATTATATTTAGTTTCAACTATTAAATACATTAAGACAATTCCCCAGACAAAGAAGAGAAGGAATTCATACATATTGCCCAATGGAGGATACCCAGAGTGAATATAACGAATTAATAAGGTGCTTGAGTTTAAAATTAAACCTGAAGCAGTAAAAACTGCAGCTAATTTACTTATAAATTTAGAATCTATTTTATTTCCCACTGCAGGTACTATTAGTTGGGCGGAATATAATAGTGACGCTATCAAATAAATTACTAGAGCTGCTACCAATGTATAAAATTCTAAATTTTCCATTATGATAGTCCTCCTATAATTTTTTCCAAATCCTTTTGGAGCTTTTCCTTATTCCATTTATCCTTAGTATTTACAGAGTAACCAATTGCACTTTTATCATGTTCTAGTTCAATTTTTATTTCCTGATATTTGCCAAACCAGGAAAGGAAAAAACCTACCGACATTAGCAAAAATCCCGACATAACCACAGGTAGACCGGGGTCTGTCTTAACTTTAAGAACAGAATAAGGTTTGACCTTGTGATCATTTAGAGTAAATCCATCTATTAAAGGAATATCCTGCTCGGAGTTTAATTCAAATATTTCTTTCAAATGATTGTTTTCATACTTTTGCAAAATATACCCATCTTCACTTTGGGCAAAAACGATAACTACATTCTCGTTCAATTGAACTCCTCGGTTTGAGGGAAATTCCATAATTTCCTCAGCTGTCCCCATTTTTATCTTGACTTCATGATTGTAACCATAAGCACTTTGATAAAACTTCATTCCTTTAAACTTAAATGGATCGTTGACTTGGGTAATACCCTCTTTTACCGGTTCGACATCTCTAAATAAAGTAAAAGCTGACCGCCAGTTGGCTATATCACCCCTATCATCAAAGATTGTTTGAAAGTCATTTAACTTAATTTGATATTCCGCGGATACTCTTTCTGGGAGGGGAACAATTTGTCCGAGATTACACTGCACGCTCTCGCTTCCCCCAAAGTTACCTATAATCGCACCAATAACAATTATTAAAATGGAAATGTGAATAATATGGGGTGCTGCTAAATCCAACTTTTTTTTAGTGGCTAATACATAAGTATATTGGGGGTCGGTTTTTTCAAATACTCTAAATTTATGATCCTTAAAATATTTCCGGATCTGTTGAATACTTTCTTCAGGCTTTTTTATATTTTTATAGTTATTTAACTTTTCCTTATTAAAGCTGCTAAACAAATCCTTTCTGGAAAACTTTTGCACAAGATGAGGCAGCCTCTTTGATGTGCAAAACAAAATATTTAAACATAGTAAGAGCAGTAACCCTCGATAACTAAAGGAGGAATAGATTAAACTACCTGGCTGGAAGGTAGCGATAATTGATAAGATGGCAATTAGGCCAATTAAGCCCAATCCCAAACCCATTGATGAAAAATACTTAAACATTAGCTTTATCCACATCCTTTATGTCGAAATTATTTTGGATTAACTTTAAAAGCTTCGTATCTATGCTATCCATTACAAACCACCTTTTCTGTTATTCCTATTTCCTCGTCAGTTAAATAACAGGCTGGGTCTTCCTGCCAGAAATCGCCAGATACTGCTTCTGCTCGAGATCGGAAATTTCCGTTACACATATCAAGCCATTTGCACTGAACACAACGGCCTTTTAATAGCTTTTTGCGGTCTTTTAAGCCAGATAATATAGGGTGGCTTGTGTCAGTCCAGATATCGCCAAAGGATCTTTCCCGTACATTACCAAAAGTATAATTTTGGGTGAACTGATCTGGATGCACATTACCAAACCAATCAACAGCACCAATAGCTATCCCCGTTCTGTTGCCGCCATTTATTTTTAATAAATTAAAAGCATGCTGCGCCATGGGGTTATTTTCCTTTAATAGTTTTAAATATATATAAATTCCATCAGCATGGTTATCCACAGTAAGAATCTCTTTCTCAATTTTTTTATTTTTAAAGTATTTAACTTTTTCATATATTAGATCTAAGGCTGCCCTAGTCTCCCCATGGGTAATATCCTGGTTAACCATGGAATTACCTCTTCCGGAATAAGCCAAATGATAGAAACAGACTCGCGGGATTCTTTCTTCTTCAATTAAATTGAAAATACTCTCCAGTTCTCGGTGATTATGTCTATTAATTGTGAAACGAAGGCCTACCTTTTGCTCTACTGCAAGGCAGTTCCTTATACCTCGTAAAGCTAAATCAAAAGCACCTTTTTTTCCACGGAATTTGTCATTGTTCTCACCTAACCCATCTAGGCTTATCCCAACATAACCGACCCCAATTTCTTTTAGCTTTTGGGCGGTATGTTGATTTATTAGGGTCCCGTTGGTTGAAAATGTGGTGCGAATACCTTTATTAGTAGCATATTGAGCTAAGTAGAGGATGTCTTCCCTCAACAGTGGTTCTCCGCCAGAGAAAAGAATTACAGGAACTCGAAAACGGTGAAGATCATCAATAAATTTTACCGCTTCGGTTGTTGTTAATTCATTTTCATACTTTTGAGCATCTGACCCTGCATAACAATGAATACACTTTAGATTACATGTCTTGGTACAGTTCCACACAACTACAGGGCCCCTATTTAGTGTTGTACCACACTTAGCTCCTTGAACATCTGAGCTATATCTTAGGGAGTCGCCATAATTTTTTGTGTCAACCATTAGTTTACTAACACCTATCAATGCACTTCCTCCTAACGTTTGTCATTTAAATATCCCAATAAAATAATATAGCCGCTATTATAATAATAGCGGCTATATCTTAATACACACTTAGTTAATACTAAATAAATTATTAAACAATTATTAATAATTTATTAAATTTTTCCAGCTAATATTGATAATTAAAACTTTAAGCTTTGCTTTTTGACAATAAAATACAGGCACTGCTGCCTGTATTTAAGAGGAGGTGTATGAAAAAGGGGCATTTGATAATAAAAATCCTGCTTTTATTATAATAGCGCACATATCTTAACCAATACTTATGAAATATTTAATAATTTATTAAATATTTGTTACAAATCACATATTACAAAATTTATACCCTACTCCCCATACAGTTTGCAAGTATTTCGGCTTAGCCGGATCCTTTTCTATCTTTTCTCTGATTCTCCTCACAAACACGGTAATTGTTCCAGTATCACCGATAAGGTCCTCATCCCACAGTTGATTATACAATTGCTCCCTAGTAAAAACCTGACCTGGGTTTCTCACCAGGAAGCAAAGTAAATCAAATTCTTTAGGGGTAAAATTAATAATTTTCCCCTGCAGCTTTACCTCGTAATTTGCACAGTTTATTTCTAAACCTCCCATACATAAGTACCAATCTTTTTTTTCACATTTGTTGAGAGGCCTGTTTACTACCCGCCTTATTAAGGCTTTAACCCTTAGTGATAATTCAATAGGGCTAAAAGGTTTAGTTAAGTAATCATCGGCTCCCATGTTGAAACCTACACTTTTATCGACTATATCACTCTTGGCAGATAACATAATAATTGGAACATTACTACTTTGCCTAATAGTTTTACACACTTCAAAACCATCAATTTCCGGAAGCATAACGTCAAGAATAATTAAGGCAGGATCTTCATTACTGAAAACATCAAGTGCCCTTTCCCCATTAGCAGCATAAAGAAAATTATAACCTTCTTTTATCAAAATTTGCTGTACTATTTTCTTAATACCTTCTTCATCATCCACTAGCAAAATCTTTAAAGGTTTACCCATTTCTCCCACCACCATTTTTTATTTTGGGCAATTCAGGAATACCCACTTTAAATACACTGCCTCTGTCGATCCTGCTTTCTACCGTAATCCACCCACCATGCATCTCTACCAATTCTTTTGCTAAAGCAAGCCCCAATCCAGTTCCACTGTATTTTCTCGAATTTGAACTGTCTGATTGGGTAAAGCGTTCAAAAATTATTTTTTGTTCATCCTCCCGAATGCCAATACCTGTATCGCTGATGGTAATAATTACTTCTTTATCATTCTTTTCATAAGCTACAGAAATTATAATCCTGCCGCCCTTATCAGTAAATTTGACGGCATTACTCGCTAAATTTTCTACTACCCTGCGTATTTTTTCCGGATCTGCTTTAATCAGAGGAACATCCGGTAAAAAACATGTATGAAATATAATTCCCTTTTGCTTAGCAAGTGGCAAAATAACTCCTTCGACCGAACCAATGACATCAGTCAAATCTACAGTATCTATTTTAATTTCATTTCTTCCAGCCTCAATTTTTGCCAGATCTAAGATATTATTTATTAGTCTTAATAAATTTTCACTATTCTTTCTTATTTCCTCCAAGTTTTGTATTTCTATTGTTCTTTCTTCGGGCATATCTGTTAATAGCAGCTCTGTAAAAGCCATTATTGAGGTTAGGGGGGTCCGAAGTTCGTGACTCATTATAGCTAGAAACTCAGATTTATAACGGTTAGCCTCTTTTAATTGGAAGTTGACATTTTCTAATTCCTGCTGTTTATTTTTTAATACTTCATTGGCCTTTTCTAATTCATATGTGCGCTTATCAACTTTTAATTCTAAATTGTAATATAAGTCCCGCAGCTGGCTAGCCATAACCTGAAAGTGGGTGGCTAACTGCTCAATTTCCCCTTCTGCTCTAATATTAGTAAAATCAACATTAAGATTGCCTGCACCTACTTGCCCCATAGCCTTTTCAAGATCGCTTAGTGGCTGCACAACTAACCGGTTAACCAATATGTAGATGCTGCCAATACTTGCTCCAATTAAAAGCAGAAAAAACCCTGAGTATCTAAGAACATTAGCTGATAAATTTGCCACAAAAAGGTCCATGGGCATAATCAAGCTTATTGCACCTCCAAGGCTACCTTCCAGATAACCTTCTTTGGGATAGCCAGCAACATCTAGTTCTCCTACTGGGCCCCCATGACAAGGAAGACAAGATTCTTCAACTTTTAATGGTATTATATATCTAAAAACCCTCTTATCATCTATCTCACTTTCAGCCCAATATTCCTGGAGATTGGGATTTGCTTTAAACTTTTGTAATACTTCAATCTCAAAATCATCCGGTGCATTTTGCATATCCCGGTATATAAGGCGAGTTTGCTTGATACTATAATTGGTCATTTCAGCAAAAATTTTACTTATACCCATACCAACAGCCGCAGGATTAAGATGTTTAAACTCAAAGCCCCCTTGGGAATCACAATTGATTTTGTTTTGATTTTGGGCTATAAATTCTCTAGTGGCAATCAATTCCTTAGTTATAACCTGGGCCTTCTCCCTCATCTCCATCATAGCCTGACGCTTTTGCTGGTTAATATCCCACATAAAATTTATCGAAACAATTAATATCATAACAACTGTAATCGCCCACATAAACCTATACGTTAAGCTTCTAACCAAGGAGAAACCCCCATTTAACATATATTTGTTTATTTATATAATAACAAATTTTTATTAACTTTAGCAATTAATGTAATTATATTAATAAATTGTTAACATTTAAGAAATAACTGCCCCATTCCCTAATATTTATAATGTTATCAGAAAATAAAGTGTACTGATTGTTTGTGTTTGTAGCTCCACGCAAAAAGCCGGCCTTAGGCCGACTTATGGTGTGATCTTTTCCTGAAGAGCATTTTTAATTGCAGAAAATTCAATTCCTTCCTTCAGACAAAAGTCTTTGATATTTGTAAGAGGGTGCGGCATTTTTCCACCTAAAGCTTGTTCAATTTCGTCTTTACTAACACCCCAGTCTAAGACCTCCTGAAAAGTGGTGTTCCCCTTAACAACCTTCTCATCATTTTCTTTTGCATGTTCTACAGGTGTTCCGGTATTTTTTGTTAAATCTGAGTTTATATTTTCTCCATTAAACTCAATGGTGTGCTCCTCAAGGAATTTTAGCTGGTCTTCTGTTAAATTACCTTGAGCTTTTAAAATATCAACTGCCGGAGCTAGTAAGTATGTATCATCTTCTAAAATATAAGGCGCTCCGGTGTAAAGAGCTACAAACATCTTGACGGACCCATTACCTACTTCAAAGCCCTGCTCTTTAAGGTTTTCATAACGGGCTTCCAGGTCCTTATTTTTAAAGAGTGCTAAATTTTCTACATCGTTCAAGCCAAATCCTATTCCCAATTCCTCTAAAGGTACATTAAAGAGGTTGCTTACCTCACCTAAGGTATATGAGCCACGAATATCAGCCGGGTTGTAACTGCCGGCATACTCTCCGCTAGTAAACTTAACAGGAGTTTTTGAAGATGTAGTATTCCAAAGATTAAGGGCTATGGTTGAGCCTATTCCAGCAAAAAAGAAAACTAAAATTATAATTCCCATTGTCCAGGGTTTTATCTTCATATACTAACCCCTCCTTTAGTAGTAGTCATTTCTACAGTATTTGCCACAGGGCATACTTGATCTGAGGTACAGCTCATACAGCTAATACACTGGTGATTTTTTACTACGCCACTTGCTGAAACACTTATATTCATAGGACAAGCCCGGTCACAGGCACTACAAGAAATACAAGTTGAGGTCTCCCTTTTAATTTTAAACACTCTAAACAGGTTAGTAAGACCTAAAACAGCACCATAAGGGCAGGCATATTTACACCAAGGTCTTTCTACAAATATAGAAGCCACAATAGTCAAAGCAAGAATAAATAATGAGGTAACCGCAACTTCACTGGTCCAAAAATTAAATAAGGCAAAGTAAGGATCATACTCCTGGAAAACCAGCTTTCCGGAAATCCCGATTACATATAAGACCCACACCAAAATTATGTAGCGTAAATATCTCAAATATTTATCAGCCATTTCGGGAATAAACTTATTAAATCTTTTACCAAATAGCTTTTGGCCAATCTTGCCTAACCACTCCTGGAATGTGCCTAAAGGACAGACCCAACCGCAAAAAACCGGCCCAAACAATACCGCCATTGCAAAAACTATAAACATTAAAACAAAGGATGATTGATGTATTTTCTGAACGAATGTTCCAACAGTGGTAAACTGATAAATAGATACTATCCCGCCAAAAGGACATAAGGCATGCAAAGATGCAGACGAAAGGAATCCGATACCCCCTTTACCCATTTCAACCAAGTTTTTGTTTACTGAGATCATAAGTATTAAGGCAAAGAAAAACAGTTGGGTAAAGAAACGGGGCAAATTAAATCTTTTTTTGCTCATTAATATTCCACTCCTATTCTCTATTAATATGTCAAAAAACCCTTCACTCTTTTCTTAGATTTATTATAGAGAATTACTTTGAAGGAAATTTCAGGGGAAAGTCAAGAAATTATCAAGAAATCCATGCTTATTAATTTTCCTCAAGGCATGAATTACAGTACAAAAAAAAACTAAGCTATTAAGCTCAGTTAAGGTATAAAGCTGCCTCCAAATTTGAGACTGCCCAATCTTAATATATTAAAAAAGGAAAATGCATTTTCAGACAGGATACCGGGCATTCAATTTCACAACAACCACAATACCAGCATTCCTCATATTGCAAATAAGGTTTATTATCTTCTCCCATCCGCAGGCAATTCAATGGACATAAATCTACACAAATTCCACAACCTATACACTCATCTGATACCTCTATTATATAAGAGCTCATTCGCCATCACCCCTTTGAATTTCCCTTAGATAAATATCAGTTTCGGGGTAGGTTTGACCAACTTGTAAATCGATATGCTTTAACCAATTAACATCATCAGTATCCGGGTAATCACTCCGCCTGTGAATACATCCCCATCTGCTCTCTTTTCTTGTTAAAGAAGAAATTGCAGACATCTGAGCACAATCAAGTATATATCCTATTTCTAATACCTTACTAAGTTCATGAAAATTTTTTGCCAATACTTGATAAGGCAACTGTTCACGCAATTCATAAATTAAACTTAAGCCTTTTTTCAAGGAAGACGAATTTTTGGGTGAAAGTAAGTATTCGTTTATTATTCTTCGCAACTTATATTCAAAGGTCGTGGGTTGAATAGTATTATTTTTAGTTAAATTGAGCAGGCTGCCAAGGTGGCTAAGCTCAGCATCAAACTCCCAATGGATGTCTTTATGATTTTCGGGGAAATTTCCATTATTACAGTACTCTATAGCACTTTCTCCTGCTATTTTCCCATAAACAAAGGCTCCTGTTAAGTGCTGCATGGGTACTGAGCTGACATCACCTGCTGCAAAAAGACCTTTAATATTTGTATGTGATTGTTCATTTATTACTATTCCTGATATACCGTGTCCACCACACAGTTGGGCTTCAGTAAGATTAAGCTCAATGAGATCACGTCCAAATTTAATGTCTTTTAATTCCCAGTATCTGCGCTGCATAGGTCTTTCTGTACTAAATAAAATATTCTCAATTTCCATAATTTTTTCTTTAGATAGATGATCAGTTTTTAAAAACAAAGGCCCTTTTCTATTTTCTAATGCTTCGACAATTAAAAAAATTGATAAGTTATTTTTATCAACGATTACCTCACCACTACCATTAACTACCTCTCCGCCTCTGGTAAGGACAATATAAATCAAAGGTATGTTTAAATCCTTAACAAGGGCATATTTTAGAGTAAATTCCATGCCTGTGATTTTTGCTCCTGCTCTATAGGCTAGAGCAAAACCATCCCCTGCATTACCAGGAAAATCAAAGGTGCCATATAAATAACCGGTATTTGGCAATCCAAATCTTGATGCTGAACCATTAGCGAGAATAACACATTTGGCCTTACAACAAACGACTTGGCCATTATTAATATTTAAGCCAACCGCACCTAGAATTTTACCATTTTTTACAATTAACTTGGTTCCCATTGTTTTGTTCAGAACATCTATCTTGGCTTCTCTAATTTTCTTTTCCATAATTGGTTTTAAATCCGGTTCATCCATTCCCACACAAAACTTCCCACTGGTATCAACTTGCATAATATTATAATTACCGTCTTCATTTTTTGGAAAGAATACACCCCAGCTTTCCAGCGTTTTTAGAAGTTCAAAACTTTTAATCGCTAGAGTATAATTTGGAAAATAGTCCATTATACCCCAGCACTTTTTCTTCACCGTTTCCAGATATTCTTCGGGTGTTGAAATACCAGGAATCACAGCAACATTGAGCGCATCCATACCCATGGTTACAGAGCCACTTCTCTTAATATGTCCTTTTTCCATTATACAGACATTCAAATTAGGAGCAGCGTCTTTAATACAAATAGCAGCCATCGAACCGGCACAACCGCCTCCGATGATCAATACATCTGTATTAATTATTACTTGCTGTAGTTTCAACTAGACCGCCCCTTTCCCCATTGAACGGTAATTTGTTGGTGTAATGCCTTCAAGCTTTTTAAAGGTATTGGAAAAATGATGAATATTAGTAAAGCCAACTTCCTCTGCAATAATTTTCAATGGTTTTTTTTGTTGATTTATTAGAAGAAATTTTGCTTTTTCAATTCTAGCTTCAAGAATAAAATTACTTAAAGCTACACCTGTAGTAGATTTAAATAAGCGACTTAAATAGCTGGTATTTATATGAACTAGGGAAGCTAATATTTCTAATGTAAGGTCCTTTTCTAAATTATCCATGATATAGTTAACAATCTTGGAAATACGATTATCTTTAAATAGCTCATCATTCTTTTTATATTCTAATGTGTCTTCATTTAAGTCAAATAGTTTTGCCCTTTGATTAACCTGCAGCGGTTTTACTTTTAATCTAATATGTCTTTTAACCTTTTCAATTGCACTTATTAATTCTTTCTCCTCAACAGGTTTTAATAAATAATCAAAAACTCTATTTTTAATTGCTTGCTGTGAATATTCAAATAACCCAAAAGCGGTTAAAATTATTATTTCCACCTGTGGGTTATCCCTTTTAATACATTCTGTAGCTTTTAGACCATCTAATATTCCCATACGAATATCCATAGTGATAATATTAGGCTGTAAAGCTTGATTTAACTCTACCGCCTGCAGGCCATTGGAAGCTTCCCCCACTACTTCTATTCCTAAATCATTACTTTTAAAAAAATGTTTAAGGGCTTCTCTTTCAATTATTTCATCATCAACAATCAAAAGCTTCATAATTAATCACCCTATTTATTAAACCAGAATGAGGGAATAAATTTATCTTCCCCATCAGATTTAAATGGTAAAATAATTGTAACCTCTGTACCAACTTTAAATTGGGATATAATGTTCAACTCAAAGTTATCTCCATAATAAAAGTGGAGTCGCTTTTTTATATTTTTTATTCCTGTTCCCATCGAAGCAGATTTTTCAGCATAATGTTTTAAGCTATTATTTTCAACTTCAATTCCTATTCCATCATCAATAACCTTCAGAACTACATTATTATCCTCTAGCCTGCCGTAAATAGTAATAGCCCCGCCACCTTTAGGTTCTAATCCATGTTTTATCGCATTATCAACTAAAGGCTGCAAGGCTAATGTGGGAACTAGACAGCTTAATATATTTTGAGAAATGTCCAGCTTGTATTTTAACTGTTCTCCATAGCGGCTTTGTTGGATGAAGAGGTAGTTTTTGGTATACTGTACTTCATCCCGAAGTCTGACTAATTCCTTCTTTTCCATAGCATAGCGCAAGAGTTTTGATAGAGCATAAACAACTTCCAAGGATTCCTGGCTTTTACCTAAGTAAATCAGACGGGCAACTAAATTTAAGGTATTAAAGAGGAAATGGGGTTTGATTTGGTTTTCTAGGCTTTTAATTTCTGTCTGCGCTAATAAAAATTCCAGATTTTCAATTTTTTCTTGAAGTCTTTCTATTTCAGTTCCTCTTGTCTGCATAGTACACCGTCCTAATGCTACTGTGCTAAAAAGCACATATTATTTTATTCTATAAACAATAAAGAAATCCTTTATTGTTAGTAACAGGCCCTGCAGATTAATCTGCAGGGCCCTGCTTAGTATTATTTTGTATTTACTACAGCTTCAACTAAGTCTTTACCAACACTATTTTGGAATTCAGTCCAAACAGCTTTCATTTTCTCCTGGAATTTAGCTTTTTCTTCAGGTGTAAGCTCTGTTACTTCCAACCCTGCTTTCTTCATGGTTTCCAGGAATTCACCTTCTTTAGCATTTATTTCCTTTCTTTGCCATACCTCAGCCTCTTTTGCTGCTTCAGATATTATTTTCTGGAAATCTGCAGGTACTTTATTCCAAAGTTTATCATTAATCATTAACATAATCCCCGCCCATTGATGTCCGGTTAGAGTAATATACTTTTGTACTTCATAATAACGGTACGAGTAGACGTTTCCTATTGGGTTATCTTGCCCATCCACTGTTCCTTGCTGTAATGCTGTAAATACCTCACTTATTGCCATAGGGCTGCCATTTGCACCTAATGCTTTAAAAGTAGCTAAATTGATAGGGCTATCTACTATTCTCATCTTAATACCTGCAAAATCTTCTGGAGTACGAATAGGCTTTTTAGAGTTGGTAATTGTTCTGAAGCCACTTTCAAACATAGCTAGGGTTCTAATACCCTTTTCCTTTAATAATCCAGCATTGAGCTGTTGCCCAACAGGACCATCAGCTACCTTATAAGCATGCTCCTTATCGCGGAATATAAATGGGAAATAGTAAATATCTATTGGTTTATAAAAGGATGCCACATTTGTCGTAGGTACTAAACCCATATCTATTGTCCCCAATTCCAATCCTTCAACCAAATCTCTGGAACTTCCCAGGGTACTATTAGGGAAAATTTTTACTTCTATATTACCATTTGTTTTTTGAGCAACTATCTCCGCAAATTTTACTGTCCCTTGGTGTAAAGGCTGTTTTTCATCATAGGGATGACCCAGTTTTATTGTTAACTTTTCCACAGGTTTCTTTTCAGTCGGTTTTTGCTCAGCTGTTGTATCTGTTTTAGGCTCTTCCTTTTTTTCAGTACTGCATCCGGTGATTCCTAAAGACATAGTAACAAGCAACCCCAAAATCAGAATGAAGCTAATTAACCGTTTTTTCATAGTAAACCTCCCGTTTTTCGATTATGTTTATTTCGAGACAAAGTCTAAGACCTACAACCACCCCCTCTTAAAATACTTTATCGTCCGATTAGATTAATATTTTTTTGCTCTCATTTAAAAAGCTCTATTATTTCACATACATCTGTTGAAATTACTATGTTACTTAATGCCTGCAATATCTGTTGCCTTTCTTCTAGGATATATTCCTTTTTAGAATTATCCACGCAGTCATTAAATTTAAAAACGAGCTCTTCGTGGGTAAGAGGGTTGTCACTGCTTCCTTTTGGCCTTTCAACTACAACAGATAACTTCTTACCGTTTTTCAGCTTTAAATTCAACCTCACCGGAGTAATTCCTGATTTGTCTTTTTCAAATTCTATTATTTTAAACCTAGCCGCTAAGGCAGTAATATCTTTTCTGTCAATTATATTTTCCTTTTTAAAGTCCTCAATTCTCGGTCTCCCTTTTATAAACACTAAGGCTGCGGTATACTGAGCACTAAATTGAGCATCAACAGTAGGGTTATCACGGATAGTAAACTCATTGCCTATTTGCCCCATTGAAGTTGGAGGCAGGTATATAGACCCTTCTTCTATATCTTCCCATCTTACATTATGATTTTCTTTTGCCTTCAAGGCAGCATCTATCACAGGATGGCTGCATCTACAGCAGGGATAGGGTTTAATACTTACATTGCTTGTTTCATAGAGCTTTCCAATATCTTTTGAAAGATAATCACTGTCAATTTTCCCTTGAGTGTAAAGTGTTGGTATACCAAAACTACCATCTATAATGTTTTCGGCTCCCGTTATACCCATTGCTGCATAGAACGCGGACCTTACCCCTATAGCAGCACTGAAGCCTGGCTGTATCCGTTTTGCTAGCTTTCCATCAACTAATGCCTGCCTGTTTCCATGTATCTGGGAATAGGCAAGACCAAAAGCATTTAGCATTTTTTCAGTATCAAGATTTAAAATCCTTCCGCAAGCTGCTGCACAACCAAATGGTCCCCATAATGTTGTAGGCAACCAACCGGTGTGTAAAAATGGAATAAAAGCCATGCCCAACCTGTTTGAAACATCAAGTCCTACAGCAAGGGCTGCAATAAACTCCTTGCCACTAATTATCCGTGATGGAAAGGACTTATTATCTCCATAATTTTTTTTAGGGTATATTGCTTCACACGTAGCAATAAGAGCCGGAACAATAGTTACGCAGCCGTGATTTACTGCTCTATCATGGGTATCATCAAAATCATTTGCATGACACATAACAGAGTTTAATAATGCAGCCTCTGGAGCACTTGTTCTTACATCATGGCAAAATACGGTAGATTGTTTGTTTCCACCCCAATAATCCATTATCTCTTTTAGTTCAGATACACCTTCTGCACTACTTCCAGCAAGTATACAGCCTATGGTGTCCAGAAGAAGGGTTTCAGTTTTTTTTAAAACATCCTCCGGTATATCTTTCATAGAAGTGTTTGCTGCATGCTCGGCAAGTTTATATATACCATCAACTTTGCTCTTCATTTTTCACCCCCGTATAAAATAATATTTCTTAGGAGAGTAACCTAACCAGAAACATACTTATAGGCGGATAGTAAGTTATCAGCATTAAATCAATAATTACAATAATAATATAGGGCCAAATTTTCCCAATTATTTCTTCTAGAGAAACCTTACTAATGGTTGATGCCACAAAAAGGTCTACACCTAATGGCGGGGTTATAGTGCCAATACTTAAATTGACGACCATAATAATGCCAAATAATAAGGGATCAATTCCGAAATTCGCAGCAGCTGGAAGTAAAATTGAAGCAAAAATCGGAATAGCCGCAGCAGCGTTCATAAAACAACCGACTACGATTAACATTAAGTTGACTAATAATAGAAAAACTATATGACTGCCTGAAACTGCTGACATTTTGACCGCTAATGCTTGAGGTAATTGATTAGCTGTAATTACCCAGCCAAATAATCCGGCAGTATTCATGACCAGCATTACTACGGCAGTTGATAATGCAGATTTCAAAATAATTTCTGGCAATTTCTTTAGAGTTAACTCTTTGTAGATAAAAAATCCGATGATAAACCCATAGAGAGCAGCTATGGCCGCAGCCTCAGTAGGGGTAAATATACCTCCATAGATACCACCCAAGATAATAACGGGCATTAATAAGGCCCAGATGGCATCTTTAAAACTGCTCAAAATTTCGGAACCACCATGCCATTTTTCAACATTAAAATTCTGTTTTCTGCAGATAAACCAATTCACAAACATCATACTGATACAGATTAATATTCCAGGTCCAAAACCTGCAATAAATAAATCTCCAATAGATATACCGGCAACAACACCGTAAAGAATCATTAGGATACTAGGTGGAATAATCATTCCCGTTACACCGGCAGCTGCTATCGTGGCTGCGGTATAACCCTCGGGGTACCCTTTTTCTTTCATGGAAGGAATCATAACTGCACCAATAGCCGCTACTGTTGCGGCATTAGAACCGGAAAGTGCAGCAAAAAAAGCTGATGCTAAAATTGATATCCCACCTAAACCGCCGCGGAAATGACCCACTAGAGAGGCGGCAAATCTGACTAACCTTTTGGAAACACCTCCGGCGGTCATTAATTCTCCGGCCAACATAAAATAGGGTACGGCTAAAAGGGGGAAGGAATCGTTACTGGTAAACATCCTCTGAACAACAATAATTAACGGGATATCTCCCATAAGAGTTAATCCCACAATACTTGCTAATCCTAACGCAATGGCAATAGGTACTTTAATAATCATTAAAAGAAACATGGAACCAAAAAGGGCAAAATTTAACATTCTGTCACCTTCCCTTCAGTGTCTGGCTGGGAAGAATTCATAATTTCAGTATATAGATTCTCGATTGTAAAAATCAGCATTAATAACCCACCGACAGGTATTGCCAAATATATTAAACCCATAGGAGCTTCCAAAGCCGGAGAAGCTTGACTCCAAGTAATTATAGTTATCTCTATACCTTTAACGGAAATTAGAGCAAAAAAGAAAATAGTAAAAGCTGAGGAAATAATCATAACTACTTTTCTCAATTTTTTAGGCATCCAACTTACAAAAAGTTCAATAGCAGCATGTATTTGCCTTCTAGAACAGACAGCAGACGCCAAGAAGACAGCCCAAACAAACATAAAACGGGCTAGTTCTTCGGTAAAGTATAAGGAGCTGTCAAATACATATCTAAACAAAACTTGCATAATTCCCATAAAGATCATGATAGTAAATGAAACAATACTTCCCCATACCGCAAATTTTTCTAAAAAATCTAGGATTTTTTTAACGCCAGCCAATTTGTCCCCTCCTCTCTAATTATTTACTTACCGGGATAAATCCCGGTAAGTAAATAAATTAGAAAAATAAAATCATAGAGTTTTCAAAAGAAAATATTCCTTACTTTTTACTTATCTCATTAAATATGGTATTTTTACATAAAGTGCTTCTTGGGGACATTCCACTTCACAAGGCAGGCAAGACCAACATGTTCTAAATTTTCCATATGGTTCACCACAGGATAAGCAGCGTTTAGCCTCCAGCAGAGCTTGCTCTTTTGTTATACCCTTTTCAAGTTCCGCAAAACTTGCCCGTTCTTTGCCTTCTATTTTGCTTGCACATACCCGCGGGATTGCCTCAGCCTTGGATAAGTCCACATCAAAGTCCAAATCACAGGAAGCTAAGGGGTCACGGTCAAATTCTAATGGAATTTTTTGTAGATAGCGGTCGACAGATATGGCTGCCTCCCGGCCTTGGGCCATAGCGTCAGCCACTGATTTAGGGCCTAATGTCACATCACCAGCCGCAAATACCTTAGTAATAGAAGTTTGTTTAGTTACTGGGTCTGTTACTACAAACCCTTTTTTTATTTCCATACTACCAAAATTAGAATCTAACTCCATTTCCTGACCAACGGCAACTATAACAGTATCAGCAGCAAATACTTGACTTTCACCTTCGGAGAACAATGGAGCAAACTTACCTTCATTGTCAAATACAGAACAACATCGTTTAAATTCAACACCTGTTACCTTACCGTCTTCAACTATAAATTGCCTCGGTCCCCAGCCATATTCAATCACAATGCCTTCTTCTAAAGCCTCAGCAACTTCCCATTTATAAGCAGGCATGTTTTGACAATTTTCCAGACAAACCACCCTAACTTCATCAGCACCTAATCTATAAGCGGTTTGAGCAACATTGAGGGCAGTATTTCCTCCACCAATAACCAGAACTTTATTACCTTTATTAAAGTCCTTTTTATGCTGTTTAGCTTGTTTTAAATAATCTAAAGCATTAAAAATATTTTTCGAATCCTCTTTAGCTAATCCAAGTTTTTTAGCAGCTTGTGCTCCAGTTGCTACAATTACTGCATGATAATTATCGGTAATTTCGTCAACACTAATGTCTTTGCCAACCTTAGTATTAAAAATAATCTGCACACCCATTTTACTTAATAGAGCAGTTTCCCTTTGTACTACCTCTTCTGGCAAACGAAATTCTGGAATACAGCTAGAAAGCATACCACCTAACCTGTTGCTTGCTTCATAAATCGTTACTTGATACCCTTTTAATCTCAATGTATATGCCGACATTATACCTGCAGGGCCTCCGCCGATAACTGCAATCTTTTCTTCCAACTCCTTTTGAGGCTCTATGTCCTTTAAAACTAATTCATGGTTATCTGCCAAATATCTTTTTAAAATTCTTAAAGCGACCCCGCTGCCATCTACATCATTGCGATTACACTCAGTTTCACAGGGGTGGTGACAGATTCTACCCAAAATCCCTGGGAAGGGTAATTGTTCTCCGATAATTTCGAGAGCTTGTTCCTCTTCACCCCTGGCTATCAATTTGGCATAGCCTTGACAGTTTAGTCCTAAAGGACACGCTTTCCGGCAAGGAGCCAGCTTCATCCGCAGATTATCAATAATACAGACATCTACACATTTTCCGCAAAAGACGCATTTGTCTTTATCAACTTTGATATTTTGGGCCAATACTTCTAAAATATTACTCATGGACAGATACCCTCCCTTCAAAATTTTCACCTATATTTAGTACTTTTTGTGGGTCCCGGAGAGTAACTGAAGGTAATCTGGTATTTTCATCTTTCTTAACGATCAAAAGCTTTTGGAAATTACTATCATCTTTATTTGGATAATCGGAACGATAATGCCAAGAACCCCATCTGCTTTCTTTCCGCTCCTTAGAGGCTGTTGCAGAAAGAATTCCACAGGAAATGATACTTTCTACTTCGAAGGCCTTGACCAGATCATGGACTCTATTTACTCTTATTTTTTTGAATAACTCTTTTTGCATTCCCTGCATTGTTTCAATCCCACGATTTAACTTATATTCGTTTTTGGGAGCTGTTAAAAATTCACCAATTAATCTTCGAGTCTTATACTCAAATTCTTCTATAGATACTTCAGCTTCTGTATTTTGCCATTTTTCTATCTTTTCTTTTATTGTGTCAACATAACCTGTAGAATCTGCTAGCTCATTGCTAACAGTTTTTACATACTCAGTAGCCGTTTCAGCTGCAATCTCACCGAAAACAAATGCTCCGGATAAATGTCCTCTGCCTACGTTTGCAACATCACCTGCAGCATACAGACCAGGAATAGACGCTTCCGCTTTTTCATTAACTACAATGCCTGTAATACCATGGCCACCACATAAATAGGTTTCTGTTGGGCCAAGCTCGATATCACTTTCCCGGAAGTTAATACCTCGACCTTCAAAGAATCTTTCACAAGCAGGTTTTTCCGTTGTAAATAAAATATCTTCGATACTCTTAATTTTCTCTTCAGATAGGTGACTCATTCTTATTCGGGAATATCCTTTTCCATCAGTGTGTTCTTTGATAATAGACTTAATAGAAGGATGTCCAAAGTCCAGCCTTTCATCAAAGGCATTAAGTAATTGAGCACCTCGAGTAAGGGTAATGTAAAGCAGGGGAGAACTAATATCTTTAATAATATAATAATGCAGGGTATATTCGAGACCTGTTAACTCTGCACCAGCACGATATGCCAGGTTATATCCATCACCGGTATTGGCGGGACAATCATATACACCATAAAGATATCCATTAGGTGGTAAACCAAATCTGGCACAACCCCCGGAGGAAACAATTACCGCTTTGGCATTACAAATGATTATTTCGCCGGTACGAATATTCATTCCTATAGCTCCAGCCATCCTGCCATCTTCCACAATAAGTTCTAAAGCCATAGTCCGATTGAGAACAATACAATCTGTTTTCTGCAGTCTTTCATATAATATTGTTTTTAAATTTGGTTCCTTCATAGTCACAGTATAACCTTTTTTAGCATGGGCTTTTACTACCTCGTATTCCCCATCATACTTGGGAAAATTTACCCCCCATTCAATAAGTTTTTGCATTAAAGGCCAGCTTCTTTTAGCCATCTCATAACTGGGTCCTTCATCCAGAACACCGTCACAACCTAATACTGCGTCATCAACATAATCCTCGGGTGTTGCCACTCCAGGAACTGTAACAATATTTAATGCATCCATACCTCTGGGTATACAACCGCTGTATTTCATATGCCCTTTTTCAAAGACCACTACCCTTTGGTCTGGATTTGCTTCTTTGGAACGGAGAGCTGCCATTATCCCCGCACTACCGCCGCCGATTATTAAAATGTCTGTTGAAATTACACTTGTCTTCAATTTATCCTTACCTCCTCATTTAAGATTGAGAATAATTTATTCTTTATCCACCCCCCTAGCTTAGATAGAATAATTAACTTTTCTATACAAGATTTTCTCCATTAATTATTTTTGTCCTTTGTATAATTATTACTTATAGTTGCACTATTTTGACAATGTTTTCTGAAGCTTTTTGCATAAATAAAAAACGGCCCCCGTTGGAACCGTTTTATTCTTAGCCCACTATAGTTGTGATTAATAGATATATACCCGTTAATAATAACACCCAGTAGATAACCTTATAAAAAAGTTGCTGATCTAATCGCGTATAAAGCCGCTCACCCAGATATATGCCTATTAACATAAATGGAATTGACCATAGAGTTGATAACCAAATATTTTTTGCAATATTGTACATTGAAAGTTGGAGCAATAAACTAACCGAACAAATAAATACAAAATATGCCATAGTTGTACTACGCAGAACAGCCTTATCTATTTTCGCTCCGGCAAAGTATATTAATAAAGGGGGTCCTGGCATACCTATGCTTGTAGTCAGCAACCCAGATAATATCCCTGTTAATAGCCCCTTAGCGTTGCTCTCTTTAATCTTAACTTTAGCTATTAATAACGCTGTCGAGGTAAGAATCAATATACTCACAAAAATCTTTAGTGGTTGAACATCAAGAAAAACGAAAATTAGGAATCCAGGCAAAACTCCAATTAAACTCCCCTTAATTAATCTTATCAGATTTTCTTTGTTTACTTCATTACGGATTTTATAAGTCATTATGATAGTTATCAATAGACAAAGAATAATATTTAACTGAATTGCATCATGAGGTGAAAGTATTAGAAGTAAAAAAGGAATAGCCATCATAGCAAATCCGAAGCCTGTTCCAGCTTGCAAAATTGAAGCACATAATACTATTAAAGTTAAAACAAATGTACTAGTCATAAAAATTCCCTTTCTATGATAAGCTTTAGTCTAGGCAAGTTTCTCATATTCAAAACAAAACACAAAAAAACCTTGGAAGATACCAAGGTTTTATATTATCTTCTCCGTAAAAACTCAGGAATAGTCCAGTCTTCGGTGGGAAAGTTTTTAATGGGAATCCTATCTTCTGCTTTAGGTCTTGGTTGATCAAAACCTGTAGCAATAACAGTGACTCTGATTTCCTCTTGCAAGTTTTCATCAATAACTGCCCCAAAAATAATATTTGCTTCAGGGTCGGCTGCATCTGCAATAATCTCTGCTGCTTCATTAACTTCAAATAGGCTTAAACCTGCACCACCGGTAATATTTAAAAGCACACCTTTGGCGCCCTCTATAGATGTCTCCAATAAGGGAGAAGATATTGCATTACGGGCAGCACTAACAGCCCTGTTTTCACCTTTAGCAGTGCCTATTCCCATTAAGGCGGAACCGGTATTATGCATTATAGTTTTAACATCTGCAAAGTCCAGATTGATAAGTCCGGGGACAGCAATTAAATCTGAGATACCCTGGACTCCTTGACGCAAAACATCATCGGCAATCCGGAAGGCTTCATTAATGGAAGTATTCTTATCAACTACCTGAAGTAAACGGTCATTTGGAATAGTAATTAATGTATCCACTTTTTCCTTGAGGTTACCGGCACCTGTCACAGCCTGCTGAGAACGTTTCTTGCCCTCAAAAGTAAAGGGTTTAGTAACCACTCCAACAGTCAACGCTCCTATTTCCTTTGCAATCTCAGCTACAACTGGAGCGGCACCAGTACCAGTACCACCGCCCATACCGGCGGTCACAAAAACCATATCTGCACCTTTTAGAGCTTTTACTAACTCATCTCTGCTTTCTTCAGCAGCATTTTTTCCAATTTCGGGGTTAGCTCCTGCTCCTAGTCCTCTGGTCAGCTTAGTACCTATCTGAATTTTTATCTCCGCTTGAGAAAGGTATAGTGCTTGAGCATCAGTATTTACAGCAATAAACTCTACACCCTTTAAACCGGCTGCTATCATCCTATTTATTGCATTACTACCACCACCACCTACACCAATAACTTTTATCTGCGCAAACTGGTGGATATCTACATCAAATTCCAGCATGAAGCTAACAACCCCTTTCGTCCTAGGTAACCACATATTATTAAAATAATAATTATTTCAAGTTTTCTAAACCTTAAATTCCACGTTACTTGAGATTTTTCCTTTTTTTTAGTAGTTAAATATTTTTCTATTATTTTCTTTTAATCACTGGTGGTCCTGAAAAACGGAGGTCAATATATTCAATATTGCTATCATCTAAACCTTTCGTATTAAAATCCTCCAAAATATGATTCAAATCATAAAGCTTTTCTGAAATGTTTTCTAAAGAGCCTAAGCGAATTTCAATACCGTCTAGAGTATAGGCAAGTATATGCCCCTTGTTTTCTATGTTTATTTCAACTATGTCATTCAGCAGTTCCTGGAAGCTTTCGGAAATAATTCCTAAAGCTAAACTAAGTTCATCGTTTTTTATTACCTGACCTGGACCCGGTAACTGCTCTAAGTCAATCCCACTTATTACAGGGAGGTTATATTCACCAATATCATGAATTAAGGCTAAGAAAACCCCTTCCTTACTCACCTGAATAAAGCCGTCTGGGCAAACTAAAAGGCCAACCGGCTTACGCTCTATAACATTAATCTTTAGAGTATCTGGCAGCCCCCGCTTGATCTCTACTTCTTTTACAAAAGGGTGCACAGATATCCGTTTAATTATCTCTTTTTTATCAATCTTTATTAAATTTTGACCTTTATTTACCTGACTTAGGTTTAGTATTTTTTCAGTATCAAGGAGGTAATTTCCCGTAACATTTATATTTTCAATAGTAAAGAAAGGCGAATGGATAAAAAAATATAAACCCACTGCAACCAAGAAAATATAAATAACAGGGTTTGGAATTTTATAATTATTTTTACTTTTTTTTACTTTCCTGTAACTATCTATATCCGCAACTTTCATCCTGTTTCACCCTATTTTGCCAAAAAATAAAAACCCCTCAACTAATTATAGCAAGGGCGCTATTGCTTGTCCAAGGTTTTCCTTTGAGAAAAACCTGCGATACAGGTTTTTCTGTGCTACAGTGCTATAGTAAATGCATAGGTTTAGGTTTCGCTTCGCTAGGTTAAGGTTGAGAAATACTTTTTCTTAGCCTTAACCTTAACCTTAGCCTTAGCCTTAGCCTTAACCTTAGCCTTAACCTTAACCTGTCCCGTAAGGGACATCTATTTCTCCATTCCCTTATTTGTTTCAGTTACTCGAATTACTTTTGCTCCTAGACCCCGCAGCTTTTGCTCAAAGTTTTCATATCCTCGGTCAATGTGATATATGGAATCAACAATAGTTGCATCCTCTGCACCTAAACCAGCTATCGCCAAGGCTGCACCTGCCCGCAAATCTGAAGTGTTGACAAATGTCCCACTTAAGCTGCCTTTATTCTTACCTTTGATGACAGCAATTCTTCCTTCAACTTTTATGTCTGCTCCCATCCGTCGCAGCTCATCCACATGCTTATAGCGGTTTTCAAAGATATTTTCACTGATAATACTTGTTCCTTGGGCTATTGACAAAAGTGCCATCATTTGAGGCTGCATATCTGTTGGAAAGCCGGGATAAGGCATTGTCTTTATATCTACCGGTTTTATTACATCGGGTCCAATCACCCGTACCCCAAAATCTTCTTCAAATAATTTAACTCCCATATCCTTTAGTTTTGCAACTATGGCTTCCATATGTCTCAAATGAATGTTTTCGATTTTAATATTACCTCTTGTAATGGCCGCTGCCGTCATAAAAGTACCAGCTTCAATTCGATCTGGGATAACGGTATGCTCTGTTGCAGTTAATTCATCAACACCATGAATAATAATTACATCAGTACCTGCACCACTTACCTTAGCTCCCATATTATTTAAAAACTTTTGCAGATCGACTATTTCCGGCTCTTTAGCAGCATTAGAAATAACAGTTTTGCCTTCAGCTAAAACTGCTGCCATCATTAAATTTTCTGTTGCACCTACACTAGGAAAATCAAAACAAATTTCTGAACCCTTTAAGCGCCCTCCTGATGCTACTGCCTCAATAAATCCAAATTTCTCCTCAATAACAGCCCCCATAATACTTAAACCTTTTAAATGTAAATCCATTGGCCGTGAACCGATAGCACAGCCACCAGGGAAACTTACTTTAGCAGAACCAAACTTAGTTAACAGGGGACCCATGACTAGATTAGAAGCCCGCATTTTACGCATTAGAAAATCAGATATCTCAATTGAATTTACTTTAGACCCATCAATTTTCATGGTTGAACCTGACCACTCAATAGAGCAACCTAGAAACTCTAATACCTCTTTCATTACCTGTACGTCACGTAGTCTGGGTACATCATATATAACAGTTAGACCTGAAGAAAGTAGTGAAGCTGCTAATATAGGCAAAACGGCATTTTTAGCACCACTTATTCGCACAGAACCAGAAAGAGGATTTCCTCCCATTATTATATATTTCTCCACTTTCAGCCCCCCAAAATCAGTACTTCTGGTTCGAGTAATATATTAAATTTTAGGTAAACTTCTGTCTGAACTTTTTCTATTAAATCTAAGACATCCCTACAAGAAGCCCCTTTCATGTTAATAAAAAAATTAGCATGCTTATGGGAAACCTCTACCCCCCCTATTTGCCAGCCCTTTGCGCCTACTGCTTCTATTAACCTACCGGCAGAATCACCGGGCGGATTTTTAAAAACACTCCCGGCATTAGGGTATTCCCAGGGTTGGTTTGCTTTACGAAAATCAATGTTTTTCTGTATTTTATTCTTAATCTCCCAAGGATTCCCAATCGCTAATTTTAGATTACTTTCAATTACGATCCCTTTATCTGACTTTAGCTTGCTAGACCTATACGTAAAGCCCAAGTCACTTGTATTATAATGACTAAGCCTACCTTGATAATCCAACACAACCACACCGGCAATTACATCTGACATACTGCTACCGTGGGCTCCTGCATTCATCACTACTGCTCCTCCTACGGTACCAGGAATACCGGCTGCAAATTCCAAGCCTGTTAATCCGCGGACAGCAGCCTGACTAGCTAAGTAAGGAAGTTTCACTCCCCCTTGTGCACAGATTTCTTCTCCATTGATTTTTAGTTTTTTTAAGCCACATATATTAATAACTAGACCGCGAATACCTTCATCTTTTACTAATAGATTGGAGCCTCCGCCGATTACCGTAATCGGAAGCTTTTCAAAATTAGCAAATTTCAAAGCCTTCACTAAATCTTCCCAATCTATTGGAGTATAGAATAAATCGGCCGGACCCCCAATACGCCAAGTGGTATGCTGGCTCATGGATTCCGAGACATTTATACTCCCCTTTACTTCTTTCTTTAAAGACTGGGCAATGTTATGTAGGTTCATAATAATTTCCCCTCTATACTGAGGCTAAAGCTTCCTTTTCTTTCAAGAGTATATCAACTAGGTCAACTCCAACCCGCCAGATACTTCCTGCACCGAGAGTCAGTACTAAATCTCCGGGCTTAACAATTGAAGCTAAATATTTTATGATATCTTTGTGCTCCTTAAGATATGTCACATCTGTCTCTGCGGGAAGATTATCAACTATATTTTGGGTTGTTACCCCTGTAATCTGTTTTTCACCTGCTGAATATACCTCATCCAAAATTAATTTATCCGCCAAGGTAAAGCTTTGACCAAACTCTTTAGCTAAAAATTTAGTCCTGGTATACCTGTGGGGTTGAAAAATAGCAATTATTCTGCCGTTATGGCTGCTTCTTGCTGCCTGCAGAGTTGCTTTAATTTCTGTTGGGTGATGGGCATAATCATCGACAATCTGAATGTTATTGACCTTTCCAATCATTTGAAAACGTCGTTGTACTCCTTGAAAGCTCTTTAAAGCCTTAAGTATCTCCGAGTTCTCTATGCCAAATTCGCAGCCTACACATATGGCTGCTAATGCATTACTTATATTATGCTTTCCAGGCACATTAAGTTCCAATTCTCCAATAAAATTTTCTTGATAATAAATTTTTGCCTTAGTCACTAGCCCTTCATAAGCAATATCCCGAGCTATATAATCGGCACTCTCCTTTAATCCATAGGTAATTAGCTTACCGGGAACATGCTTAGCAAGCTCTTTAACATATGGATTATCCACACATAACACAGAAAAACCGGTTGGCCCTCCTAAGTCAACAAAATCATTAAATGCTTGAATAATATTTTCCAGTGAACCGTAGTGGTCTAAATGGTCATCTTCAATATTTGTAATTACTGTTGACCATGGCAAAAGCTTGAGGAAAGAACCATCACTTTCATCGGCCTCTGCGACCAGATAATCACCTCTTCCCAATTTAGCATTTCCGCCGATATCATTAAGTTCTCCCCCAACTACAACCGTTGGGTCAAAATTATTTTTTTCCAGCACTAAAGCGATCATGGACGTAGTTGTAGTTTTGCCATGGGCTCCAGCGATGCAGATTGCTTTTTGATTTTGCATTAACCTTGCAAGCATCTCCGCCCTTTGAATTACGGGGATATTTAACTTTGCGGCTTTCTTGACTTCTTCATTTTCTTCAGGAATTGCAGTCGAAACTACAACAGTATCTACACCCTCTACCACATTATCTGCTTTATGCCCGGAATAAACCAAAGCACCGTTTTCTTGAAGTCTTTTTGTGGTATCACTCATATTTAAATCTGAGCCTGATATTTTGTAACCCAAATCTAAAAGAACCTTAGCGATACCACTCATTCCGGCACCACCAATACCAATAAAATGAATCCATTCCCGTTTATTAAAGGTCAAAGTCCTTCAACTCCTTCCAGCCATTCTAGTGCAAATAAAGAAAAACCTAAAGCGGGGTATGTTCTTTACTTTATATGCAAGACTAGTAAATTATGTTACTACATGGAAACTTGTCCAAGTTTTTAGTAAAGAGCAGCCTAAAATTGGCTGCCGATCATTAATAGTATAAACAAAATTTTACCGGGATAATATGCTAGAAGAAGTAAAACTATATAATATTTATTGCACCTTTCAAGGACCACCCATTAACATTTTTACCAAGTAGGCACTGGTTTTATTTCATATCTTACTTTTTATTAGTTGCTACCTCTTCTAGAACTTTCATTATTTTCGACATTGAATCAGGATTTCCTGCTTTTTTTATGTTTATCGACATTCTCTTTAAAAATTGACTGTTATTTATCAAATTGTTTATTGCCTCTAAAAGGTTATCTCCGGTTAAATTTTTATCTAACAGCATTTGTGCACCCTCCCTCTCTACTAAGGAACGGGCATTATATTCTTGGTGATTTTCTGCTGCAAATGGATAAGGAATCAAAATAGCTGGTAAGCCTATTGCTGTTATCTCTGCAATAAATGTTGCACCAGCCCGACCGACACATAAGTCAGCAGCGTTAAGCCCATACTCCATATTATAAATATAAGGCTCGAGAATAACATTTCCATATTCTTCCAAGTTTATACCTTTTAGAGCCAATTGCTTAACCATTTCATTATAGCCCTGTTCTCCGGTAACATGAATAATCTGCAGATTTGGTATCTTTAATAGCTGAGGATAAATAGCTAAAAAAGCATTATTTATGCTTTTTGCCCCTCTGCTCCCTCCACTTACCAATAAAGTAATTTTTTCGGGCTCTAGTTTAAAATGCTTTAAAGCTTCCTCCCTACTTACCCGGAAAATTTCTTCTCTAACTGGCAAACCGGTTAAAACTACTTTTTTAGTATCAGTAAAATATTTTTCCGATTCAGGAAAAGTAATCATAATTTTATTAGCAAGCCTAGCTAGTGTTTTATTAGTCAACCCCGGCAAAGCATTTTGCTCGTGAATAACAGTTGGGATATTCAAAAGAGACCCTGCAAAAACTACAGGGCCACATACATAACCCCCGGTACCAACTATTAGCTGAGGATTATATTTCCTGATAATATTTAAAGCCTGAGTACCGCCCTGCAAGGCTTTTAGTCCAACCCGCAAGGCCTGCCAGGAGAATTTACGCTGCCAGCCTTCAACTTCTATGGTTCGAAAAGGTATGCCAGCTTCCGGAACGATTTTAGCTTCTAAGCCTCTACTAGTCCCTACATAAAGCACCTCTCCGCCATTATTTACAATGTTTTTAGCTAAAGCTAGGGCAGGATAAACATGCCCCCCTGTCCCTCCGCCCGCAAAAAGAACTCGCATTATCTTTCACCTCTTAAATCGCCACAGGCGATTTCGTTTCTCCGTGGGCCCGTTTATTTTTCCGGGCACTGGTCACCGGACACTGAGCACGCCCCCAAAAGAATGACTCAAAACTAGCCACTAGCCACTAAATCACTTTTGCGCATACCTTGATATATTCAAAAGTATCCCCACACCTATTAAGGAAATGGTCAGGGAAGAACCGCCGTAACTGACAAAAGGAAGAGTAATTCCCGTAACCGGAAGAGCCCCTGTCACTACTCCCATATTAATTACTGATTGTACTGCAATAATACTAGTGAGTCCTACCGCCAGCATCGATCCAAAACGGTCAGGTGCATAGAGGGCAATTCGATAGCCTCGCCAAATAAATAGGAAAAAAAGTAGAATTACCAAAAATATCCCAATAAAACCTAACTCTTCACCAATAATGGCAAAAATAAAATCCGTATGCCGCTCCGGCAGATATAAAAATTTCTGACGACTATTGCCTAATCCTATGCCAAAAAGCCATCCCGACCCTAACGCGTAAAGAGATTGGACCGTTTGATAGCCCTCATTACTCGCTGTTTCAAAGGGCTTTAGATATCCAATTATTCTTTTCAACCGATAGGGCTCTTGGTAAATTAAGCCAGCTACACCCACCAACCCCGTAATAGCTAAACCTGTTAAATGGGACAATCGAGCCCCGGCAGCAATAAACATACAAAATGCTGTACCGGCAACAGCGACAGTAGTCCCCAAATCAGGCTGTTTCAATAATAGACCGGCTACCACTGCTAAAATAAGCAAATATGATAAAAATCCTTTTGCAGTTTTTATTTGCTCCGCATTTGTACTCATCAGCCGAGCAAAGAAAAAAACTATGGCTAGTTTTATTATTTCCGAGGGGGCAAAGACCATAGTGCCTACTCCCAACCATCGACTAGACCCTTTTACCTCAACTCCGACACCAGGGATTAAAACTAATGCTAATAAAACCAAGTTAATGATGAATCCGGTTATAATTAGCTTTTTAGTCTTATAATAATCTAAGTTCATAAAGAAAAACATGGCAATAATACCCAAACCCGACCACCTAATCTGCCTTTTTAAGAAATAATAAGGATCATCATAAAAAAGCATAGCGTGGTAGGAACTGGCACTTAAGACCATGATCACACCAATACTCAATAACAGGAAGGTTGTCAAAAAAAGTACGAGATCGGGCTGCTTTTTTTTGAAGCTCACCCTGTCACCCCCTTAATTGTAGTACAAGTTCTTTAAAGACATTGCCCCGTTCCTCAAAATTATCAAACATATCAAAACTGGCACAGGCAGGTGAAAGTAAAACTATATCCCCTAAAACCGCAAGATTGTAAGCTTTTTTTACTGCCTCATGATAATCCGCTGCCTCATGGATATTAGTTAATCTAAATCCTTTTTCTAATACAGCTTTTTTTATCTCTGGTGCAGCTTCACCTACTAAGACTAATTCCTTAACCTTTTCTTTTATTCTTACCGCAAACTCCAAAAAATCACTGCCTTTATTTCTACCGCCGGCTATTAAGACCAATGGCTCATTAAAAGCCTCTAACGCTTTTATACTCGCGTCTGGATTGGTCCCTTTAGAATCATTAATAAATTTTATACCCTTTAGTTCAGTCACTAATTCTAGCCTATGGGGGACGCCCGGAAAGTTAACAAGTGTTTTTTTAATCCCCTCAGGTTGGAGTCCTAAAATATATGCTGCCCCAATAGCAGCCATGGCATTTTCTAAATTATGACTGCCTTTAATATTTATCTCAGCAGGGCTGCAAATGGGGACAGGTCCTTCACCAATATTGATTACCAGGTTACCATCAAGTAGATATATTCCTTCTTCTAACTTATTCCTCCTGCTAAAAAATATCACATGACTTTTAGCCCCTCTAGATAACTTTTTAACTAAGGGATCATCATAATTGAGGATAAGAATATCCTCTTCTGCCTGATTCTTATAAATTTGCGCTTTAATCGACCGATAGGCATCCATAGTTCCATGACGGTCTAAATGGTCAGGCGTAATATTTAAAATTATGGCAACCCTTGGTTTAAAATCAATAGTACCCTCTAATTGAAAGCTGCTTACCTCCGCTACAATTAAATCTTGAGCTGTCAGTCCTTCAACATCGGAAATAAGGGGTTTGCCAATATTGCCGCCTATGATAACATTTCTGCCGCTATCTTGAAAAAGCTGTCCAACTAAAGCAGTAGTAGTGGTTTTTCCGTTTGTTCCCGTTACTGCAATAACAGGTGCTCGGGAAAATCTATAGGCTAATTCTAGTTCACTAAGAACGGGAATCTGATTTTGGGCCGCTTCAACTAGGGGTGGAATTGTTAGCGGTATTCCGGGACTAACCACAATAAAATCAGGATTAATTTTTTTTATATTGGGTTGCTCACCCCAAATTGTTTCTATCCCTAGAACCTCTACCTCTTTTTGGACATTTTGCATGGCATCGACTGGTTTTACATCAGTTAATATCACCTGGGCCCCATGACCACTTAAAAATTTGCTGGCAGCGACCCCACTTCTGGCAGCCCCCATAATTAGTATTTTTTTACCGCTTACTTCCATATGTTAACCCCCCTTTATAGGAAAAGTTCTAACCGGGGATATATCTGAGCGGGAACTTTTCCGAACCTACAGTTCTACAGTAAAAGATTGCACTCCACTTCGTTGCGTTAGATTAAGATTTCGCTTCGCTAGATTAAGGATAAAAAGGACACTTTTTCAATTTCGAGGTAACGGAGCGAAACAAACTTGTTTGTGTCAGACGCAAAATGATGACCCCAAAGTACTGTCAGACGCGTAACCTTTACTCCGTAGCAATTGTCAGACGCAATATCTTAACCCAATAGAATCCCGACAATGGTCACTGAACACCGGACACTGAGCACTGATCACTGGGCACGAAGCCCAACAATCACCCCAAAGTATAATCATGTACCATTAAACCCAAAACAACAAAAATCGCGGCGACAGTCCAAAAGGTAAAAACAACCTTCTGCTCTGACCAGCCTTTTAATTCATAATGATGATGCAGGGGACTCATTAAAAAAACCCTTTGACCTGTTAGCTTAAAAGAAATAACCTGAATAATAACCGATAAAGTCTCTAAAACGTAAACCGCCCCTAATATAGGCAGTAAAAGTTCGGTTTTAGTTAAAACAGCCAAACCTGCAATAGCACCACCTAGGGCAAGGGAACCCGTATCTCCCATAAATACTCGGGCGGGATAAATATTAAAAAACAAAAAACCAAAACAGCTCCCAACTAGGGCAGCACTAAAAATAGTAATGCTATATAGTTGTTCAGTAAAACCTATAAGAACATAGCCTAAGGCAACAAAAAGAGTTATCCCTGCCGCTAACCCATCTAAGCCATCAGTCAAATTCACAGCATTTGTAGTACCTATAGCTAGAAAGACAACAAAAGGCAGATATGCCCAGCCTAAATTTATGCTACTCCCTAAGAAAGGAATTACTAAATCTGTTCCCCGACCCAAATAGTTGACGGCAACCCAGGCTAGAATGCTTGACAAAATAAACTGACCTATTATCTTATCCCTAGCTTTTAAACCCAAAGACCTTTTTTTTACAATTTTAATATAATCATCTATAAATCCAATAAGTCCATAACCTAAAGTAAACAACAATAGTACATATGTAACTAAACTATCTTTAGCGATAAAAACTGTACCCAAGGTTAAACTGAAAAGGAACATTACTCCACCCATGGTGGGTGTCCCCTGTTTAACCAAATGCCGTTTAGGTCCATCATCACGCACACTTTGTCCAAATTTAAACCGTTTTAGGGCGGGAATAAGTAAAGGGCCAATAATAAAACATGCTGCCGTACTGATTATTAATGCTATTAGTATATCTTTCACTCTGTTTTCACCCCATCAATCCCTGCACAATTGTTTCCATCTTCATTCCTCTGCTGCCCTTAACTAGGATTAAATCACCGGAAATTATTATTTCCTTAAGAAATTCTAATGCGGTAATGTTGTTATCATAAAATTTAATCTTTTCCTCCTTCATTCCTGCTTGGATAGCACCTTTCCCAATTAGTTCCCCTAGCTTACCTACTGCCACTAGTAAATCAACATTCTCTTGGTAAGCTATTTGTCCCATATGATAATGCTCTGTTTCTTCATAAATTCCAAGCTCATACATATCACCCAAAACAGCTATTTTTCTTTCGCCTGATATCTCGTTGAGCACCTTTATAGCCGCCTCCATGGATGTAGGGTTAGCATTGTATGTATCATTTATAATTTTGACACCTTGTCGAGTATTTTCGATTTGCAGGCGCATAGCAGTCAACTCTATACCAGCTAAACCTCTTTTAATTTCTTTCCAACTTATATCTAACCCTCTGGCTATACCAATAGCGGCTAAAGCATTTAAGATATTATGTTCACCCGGAATATTAAGCTCTACATCCTGAGTATCACCAGCAAAATGAACTGTAAATTGACTGCCTTCTTCACCTAGATAACGTATATCTGCTGCCCAAATATCAGCATATGAATCTAAACCAAACCAGATAACAGCACCTGGACATCTCTCAAGCCAAGGTTTTAATAGCTGGCGGTCCTTACTGTTTAAAAAGATAGACCCTTTAGGAGGGATAAATTCTAAAAGTTCTGCTTTCGCTTGTGCAATCTTCTCCTGTGAACCTAAAAGTTCAGCATGAACCTGACCAATATTAGTAATAATACCATGGGTTGGCTGAGCCATTTGACATAGAAAAGAGATTTGCCCTAGACCCCGCATACCCATTTCTAACACCAAGGCTTCGTGTTCCTTAGTTATCCCGCATAAGGTCAAGGGGAGCCCAAGCTCATTATTATAATTGCCCTCTGTTTTTACTGTGTTGAATTTCTCCTTTAATATACTAAATACCATATCCTTTGTTGTAGTTTTTCCAGTACTACCGGTTACTGCTATTACAGGAAGTGTTATGTTCTGTCTAATTAATTTAGCTAAGTCCTGCAAAAACCTTATGGTATTTTCACAAATTAATAGGTTTTTATCCAGCTGTTCTTCGACTGCTTTCGGCTGGGAAATTACTGCCCCCACTGCACCATTAGCTAGTGCAGCATCGACATAATGATGACCGTCTGTATTCTCCCCTTTAATGGCAAAAAACAGGTCGCCATCTTTCGCCTTACGGCTATCGATGACCACGCCCTGGGGAATAACATTTGGGGCACCACGATAGCGACCACCTAAAAACTTAGCTAAGTTTTGCATAGTTAGGTTCAACATTGTATTCACCTTCTTCTACTAGATAAAGTCGATAAACTATAGCTAATAGTAATACATGCATGAATGATACAAAATGCTATGGACCATGGACTATCGACTATAGACTTCCAATTAAACACTCTTTCACTATTTTTTTCGCGCCCACGGACTCACGAATTAACGCGCCCACGCTTTAGTATTTCTTCCGCAACAGCTTTATCATCGAAGGGATATTTTTTGCCGTTGACCTCTTGGTAGGTTTCGTGCCCTTTTCCAGCTATGATTACTATATCATCCTTTTTTGCCATTTCAAGAGCTTCTTTAATGGCCTGTCTCCTATCAATAACAACGTGATACTTATCAGGACCCACTATCTCTTTGATTCCAGGCAGTATATCATTAATAATTGTTTGTAGGTCCTCAGTACGGGGGTTATCTGAAGTTACTATCGAAAAATCACTAAACTCTGCAGCCGCCTTACCCATGATAGGTCTTTTTGTCCTATCCCGATCTCCCCCACAGCCAAATACTGTAATAATTCGCCCTTTAGCAAACTCTCGAGCAGTAGTTAAAATATTAACCAGACTATCTGGGGTATGTGCATAGTCCACAATAACTGCAAAATCATCTGTTCCTTCCACTAGCTGAAAACGCCCGGCAATACCAGTAATCCTTTCAAGGCTTTGCTTTGCGTCCTCTCGGGAAACACCCTGAGTTTGGGCTGCAGCTAATGCGGCTAAAGAATTATAGACATTAAATTTTCCTGTTAACTGAAGCTTAATTTCTTCTTCATCTATTCTATAGCTGACACCTGTTGAAGTGATTTTTAAAGCTTCTGCCTTTAAATTTGCTTTATTATCAATACCATAGCTTATTTTTTCAACATTAATTTCTCCCAAAAGCTTTTGACCCCAAGGGTCATCACAATTTATGACAGCTGCTTTGGGGTAGATCTTATTAGTATCATTATTAAGGTCTTTAAATAATTTTGACTTAGCTTGGTAATATTCCTCCATAGATTGATGATAATCTAAATGATCCTGTGTTAAATTTGTAAAAACAGCAATATCAAATTCACAGCCTCTGACCCGGGCTAAATCAAGAGCATGGGAGCTAACCTCCATTACTACACAGGTAACATTTTCTGCCACCATTTGGGAAAATAACTCTTGCAAATCTGATGACTCCGGAGTTGTTCTTTCTACCGGAATAATCTTATCACCAATACGGTTATGAATAGTTCCTATAAGTCCAACCTTATGACCCCGATCCTCAAATATTGTAGCTATTAAGTTAGACGTGGTTGTTTTACCATTTGTACCTGTTACTCCAATTAAAAGAAACCTTCTTGAAGGGTGGTCATAAAAAGCAGCACTTAAATCAGCCAAAGCATTCCTGCTATTTTCAACTAAAACCCAAGGATAATCGGAAGAACAACAGTTTTTATCTTCAATCACAACTGCATTTGCTCCTTGAGCTAAAGCATTTTTAATATAGTGATGTCCATCAGTTTTGAAGCCTTTGATAGCTACAAATAAGTCCCCTTCTTTTACCTGACGGGAATCATATTTAACTCCCTTAATTTCTACATCCATAATTCTAGCCACCGAAGTCTTGGGTATTTTTTGAACTAATGATTCTAATTTCACACCACTTTCCTCCTCCCTGATTTTACCTATACTTATTATTATAGCCCAACTAGAGACTGCTTAACACATTCGCTAGATTAAGTCGATAGACGATAGACGATAGACCATTATCCCTTTCAGAATACTGGTCCCTGGACCCTGGTCACTGATCCCTGTGAAACACACCTTACTCTATAGAAAAGAGGAAACCGGTCCTTATGGACCTATTGTTTCCTCATGGGGTTCAGCATTAGGTGAGAAAAACTGAATTTTAATTACAGTACCCTTTTCCACTTTGATCCCCGGATATGGCTCTTGCAAAGCCGCTAAACCGCTTCCCTGGGGAGCCATTCCCAGTCCTAGATCCGCTAATATCTTGCTGGCCTCTTTAATTGTTCTGCCAGTTAAATCGGGCACTACAATCTGATTAGATTCAGAATCCTGAGTATATAAAACTACATTACTGCCCTTTAAGGTTTCAGTACCTGCCGGGGGAAGCTGAGTTATGATTTCCTCACCCTGTCCCTCAACTTGGACTTTGAAACCTAAAGCTTTTAAATCCTTAGTTGCCTGCCCAATCTTCTTTGCCTTAACATCTGGTACTGTTATCTTTTTTTCCTCTATTGTTGCTTCATTTTTTAATTCAGGAGGCACTTCCAAATAACGAAGGGTATCTAAAACTATATTTTTAAAAACAGGGGCTGCTACCTGACCGCCATAGTATACACCTTGAGGAGCATCAACAACAACCAAAACTGCAATACGGGGTTCATCAGCAGGAGCAAAGCCGATAAATGAGGCAATATATTCACTAGTGGAATATCCCCCCCCGGGCAGTATTTTTTGAGCTGTGCCAGTTTTCCCAGCTATTTGATAACCTTCGAGATAAGCGTTTCTACCGGTACCTTCAGTAACTACTGATTCTAAAATGTCCCTAAGTTCTTTTGATGTTTTTTGGGATATTACCTGACGAATAGGTTCTGGTTCAATTTCCCTTACCAATTTACCTTCAAAGTCCCGTATTTCTTTCACCAATTGAGGCTTCATCAACCATCCGTCATTGGCTATGGCCGATACAGCTCTAACTAGCTGGATTGGTGTTACTGCATTAGCTTGCCCGATAGACATTGTTCCCAGATCAATATCCTTTGCTCTAGATCTAGGAACTAAAATACCTGTTGCTTCACCGGGTAATTCAATTCCTGTTTTCTCCCCAAAACCAAAACCAGTTAAATACTTATAGAAGTTATCTTTACCCATACGAAGACCAACGGTAACAAAGACCGGATTGCAGGAATGCTGGACACCTTCTATAAAGGATTGGCTGCCGTGGGGAGTTCTCGACCAGCACTTAATTGTTTCCTTACCTATTTTTATATAACCTGGGTCATAAAATCTGTCGGTAGGCTTAACAACGTTTTCTTCCATTGCACCTGCTGCAACAACAGGTTTAAAGGTTGATCCGGGTTCATAAGCATCAGTTAAGGCAAAATTCCGCCAGGTTCCTTGATCATATTCACCATAATTATTGGGGTCAAAAACTGGACGACTTGCCATCCCTAGAATATCGCCGGTTTTTATATCCATTACTATTACAGCAGCCTTTTTGGCCTGCTTTATTTTCATCATCTGATCAATTTCCCGTTCCACAACATATTGAATTGTCTCATCTATAGTGAGATATATACTATTGCCATCAACGGGAGGAATATACTGATGCATAGCATTGGGGATTTCTCGTCCTCCGGCATCATATTCAATCATTATTTTCCCGGAAACACCTCTTAACTCCTTGTCATAGGTTAGTTCAACACCATTTAAGCCTTGATTGTCAATTCCTGCAAAACCAAGAATATGTGCTCCTAATTTTCCTTTTGGATAATAGCGCTGGTTCTCCTCCACGAAGTTTATACCTGGCAAATCCAATTCTTTGAGTAGTTTGATTTTTTCATCGGGTACCCTTCTTTTAATCCATTCAAAAGCAATCTTCTTATTAAGTTTCTCAATAACATCTTCTTTATTAAGTTCAAGAATTTCTGCTAAAGCCCCTGCAGTCTCTTCAAGTTGTTTTGACCTGCGAACTTGCGATGGCACAGCATATACAGAATCAGCACTGACGCTTATTGCCAATGGACTACCATTCCTATCATAAATAATGCCTCGCTTCGCCTTCACATCGATATTTCGCAATCGACTATCGATGGCTTTAGCCTGCAATTCTTTACCCATAACGAATTGAATCCAAGCAGTCCTAACCACCAAAAGGCTTAACAGCAAGGCAGATATCATAAAGATAAAACTGATACGTTTTTTCATATTAATACTAACCAAGTTGCTCCACTCCTAGCTTTTACTATCCCCCAAAAGCCACTGGTAAAAGAAATCCTGGGCCATTCCTAACCAGGCCTTGCGTGGAAAATCGTGTTGAATGGGGAATTCTAAGTTATCGGTTGCCATGGAAGAAGAAACCAGCTTAGAAATATGCCGCGAAGCATCCTCGTTATCCTCCTGGGATCCCGGAGAGAATATATAGTGGACTGATTTATTTCCTGGATAAACCATACCTAACTCGTTGACTGCAATTTCTTCGACTTTTTCCAAGGAACCAATACTAGCTATTTTTAATTTTATCTTCTCATTATCAGTTTGTATATTAACAATTTCTTTTCTTAATTCACTTATTTGAAAGCCCAAAAAATTAATCCAGACATGTTTAGCCACAAAGGTCATGCCAAGCATGAACATTATGACAATTACGGCTATACCCGGAGTAGCCCTTAATATCCAAGTTCTACGGGAGGTTTTTACCTTTTTCCTTTCAGAAACTTTTGGGTAGTTTTCCGGCATGTAATCTGTACCAACTGCTTTTTTGTAAGCCATTACCAAGGTATTCTCCCTCCTCCCGATTTAGAACAAATTCGTCGGTTCGCCGCTCGTCAATTCGTTTATTCGTCAACTGCCTCTAAGGTTTTTCCTGGTCACCGAGCACGGGGCACTGGGTCCCGAACTTTAGATTTTCCCCAAAAAGCTAAAGCTTTTGTGCTGCCCTAAACTTTGCGCTCCGTGCTCGAGGATTAATTTCCAATTCGCGTTTACTAGCGGTAACGGGTTTACGGGTAATAATTTTTACTAAAGTCTCTTTATCACACTGACACATAGGGAATTCCGGTGGACAGATGCAATCTAGGGCCCAATACTTAAACTTTTCTTTTACGATACGATCTTCCAAAGAGTGAAAAGAAATAACACCTATTCTCCCTCCTTTTTTTAACCACTTTAACGCTGTATCTAACGTGTTTTCCAACACTTCTAATTCTCTATTTACAAAAATACGGATAGCCTGGAAGGTTCTTTTAGCAGGATGGGGGCCATCCCTACGTGCACCTGCTGGTATGGCTTTTTTAATAATATCAACCAGTTCCCCGGTAGTGTCGATTCTTTTTTCTTCCCTGGCCTCTGCAATAAATTTTGCAATCCGTTTTGCCCAATTTTCTTCACCATAGTCTCTGATAATTTTAGTTATTTCTTCTTCAGAATAATTATTTATCAAATCCCAGGCGGAAAAGTCACTAGCCCGATCCATTCGCATATCTAAGGGGGAATCCTGCATATAGCTAAAACCCCGCTCCTTTTCATCAAGCTGATGGGATGATACGCCAATATCAAATAAAATACCATCAATACCACTAGGGCTATGTTTTGCAATTATTTCGTCCAATTTTTCATAATTACTCTGGACATAAACAATATTTTTACTATATTCCTTAAGATTTCTTTGAGCAGCATTTAAAGCATTAACATCCTGATCAATGCCAATTAGTGTCCCACCAGGTAAAATCCTTTTAATAATTGCTTTACTATGACCTCCACCACCTAGGGTACAGTCAACAAAGACTTCCCCCGGCCGGGGATTTAGTATTTCCATGATTTCATCTAATAATACGGGAACGTGTTCAAAATCCATGTCGTTATCACTCCGTTATCATACTTCGGGGTCTAGCTATTGCGTCTGCTTTTACTCTTGGGTCTAGCTAACGCGTCTGACATCTACTTTGGGGTCAGGCTAACGCGTCTGACACTTACTATTCGGTCATTTTTGCGGGTCTGACATACCAAGAAGTCAATTTATTGCGTCTGACAATTACTTTTTGGTCTAGCTATTGCGTCTGACACCTACTTTGAGGTCTAGCTTGGGCGTCTGACACGAACATTTAGTCTTATTTTTCTGGACACTGATAACTGGGCACTGAACACGTTTTTATCAGACGCGTAATATTCACCCAGTAGTAATTGTCTCTGAAATTAAAACCCTATATCGAAATCAACCATCTTTTCTGCCAGCTCTTCATAAGAAGCTTCTGCTTGACTACTATAGTCTTCCCAAACTTCCTTACTCCATATTTCTAATCGGGAAGAAACCCCGATAATAAATACATCCTTTTGTAATTGGGCATGATCTCGCAAATTGGTGGGGAGTAGTATTCTACCCTGTTTATCTAATTCACACTCTGTTGCACCTGAGAAAAAAAAGCGGGCAAAGGCCCTAGCATCTGCTTTGGTAAAAGGGAGATTTCTTAATTTCGTCTCTAGCACTTGCCATTCATCCATTTCATAGACAAACAGGCAGCCATCCAAACCTTTAGTGACAACAAATTTTTCTCCTAAACCATCTCTGAATTTAGCAGGCATAATGAGACGACCTTTATCATCTATAGTGTGCTGATATTCGCCCATAAACATGTCATCTCACCCACTTTCCCACCACTTCATTCCACTTTACTCCATTGTATACCACTTGTACCCACTTAATTCGCTCTTTTAATAATTTTCCCTGCAAAGAAAATAAATTTTTTTCAAAAAAGAATGTCGAAAAAAGGAAAAAATCGCTTCATAGCGATCTCTTTTCTATTTGCACACCTTTTTGGAGGCTCCAAACAAGTTCTTTTGTATTGCAGATAAAGAATTCGTACATAATAACAATAAAAAAATAGAAACACTTAAATCATATCTGCTAGGAGGAAGTAATAATGGGAAATAAAATAGTTGAAGGATTATCGGCAATGACAACTTCTTTTCAAGAAATTGATCCAGATATCCTCATCCTTCAATTTACAGTAGTCAATGCCAGTATTATTGGCAAAAAAAATGCCCAATCAGGTGAATGGGTGCTTGTCGATACAGGTCTTGAAAATTCCGCTGATTACATTCTTCAATCTGCCAAAGACCGTTTTGGCAAAAATAGCCGACCACAAGCAATTATCCTTACCCATGGCCATTTTGACCACGTAGGGTCAGTTATTACACTTTCTAATAAATGGGATGTTCCTGTTTATGCCCATAAATTGGAGATTCCGTATCTTACCGGTAAAAAGGATTATCCTTTAGCTGACCCTTCAGTAGGTGGTGGTATGGTAGCCCAGATGTCACAAACTTTCCCCCATACAAGTATAGACATAGGCTACCGTGCTGTAGAGCTTCCATCAGATGGCAGTATTCCCGGTATGCCTAACTGGAAATGGATTCACACACCTGGTCATACCGAAGGACATATTTGCTTGTTTAGAGAAGAAGACCGCGTACTTTTTGCCGGTGATGCTTTTACAACTGTAAAACAAGAGTCATTGATGTCGGTAATAACTCAAAAAGAACAAATTAGCGGACCTCCCGCATACCTTACCACCGACTGGAAAACAGCAGAGGAATCAATAAAACATCTTAGAGAGTTAAGGCCCGCATTAGTAATCCCAAGTCACGGTCAGCCAATGAGGGGTGCTGAGTTAACTGAGCAGTTGGAAATGCTAATAGAAAATTTTGAAGAAATTGCTGTTCCGGACCAAGGACGTTTTGTTGATAGGTGACAGCGAATCGGCTTCGCCGATTGTAGCTACAGTTCTACAGTGCTACAGTGCTACCGAAAAATGCAAACAGATTTATTACAATTGCCTAATAGTTCAAGCTCTTGTTTTAGATCAAACAAAATGCAATAAAAAAGAGGCTGAAGTTTTAGTGAAAAACTTAGCCTCAAATTTTAAAAAATGTGGTGATAAAAATGAATAATATTTTATGGTACATTGCAGCTCTGTTTTTAGGTCTTTCTACTATTTATGTAATTAGAGTCTGGACAAGAAGCAAAAAACTTAACCTTTTTTCTAGACTCAGAAAAGACCCTAATAAATAAACTCTTTTTACAGTGCATGCACTGGCTTGCCAAATACACCGTGGGCTGCTTCAAGTACAGCCTCTGCTAAGGTTGGATGGGCATGAATAGTTTCTGCTACCTGTTCAACCGTCAGACCCCAGCGAACTGCTAAGGTCAGTTCATGAATTAGTTCAGAAGCATTTGGTCCTAGAATATGGGCACCTATAATTTTGCCTGTTCCTTCTTCCCCGATAATTTTTACCATACCATAGGCTGCATTTTGGGTTAAGGCTCTACCATTGGCACTAAAAGGGAATTTGCCAACTTTAAATGCAAGCCCTTTTTCTTTGGCCTCATTTTCCGTTAAACCTACACCGGCTAATTCAGGATGGGTATAAACACAAGCAGGTACTGCCTGGTAATCAGCGCCTTTTTCTCCACCAAACACAGCCTGGATAGCAATCTCCCCTTCATAAGAGGCCACATGGGCAAGCATGGGGCTTCTTGTTAAATCACCGATTGCATAGACATCAGCCAGATTAGTTCTCATAAGTGCATCCACCTTGACGAATCTCCCATCTAAAGCTAGTCCCAACTTTTCATAATCTATTCCATCGTGATTGGGTATTCTACCCGCAGCACTAAGCACATACTGGGCACTTATTATATCATCTTTTTTACCCGAGATAGACATCTCGATACCATCTTCCTTTTCAGTAATACCGGTTACCTTAGTTCCTGCTAATATCTCAATGCCCTCTTTCTTTAAAACAGGCTGCAATCTTCTTACTAGTTCTTCATCAAGGTTTGTCAGAATTTTAGGCAGCATTTCAATTACCGTAACTTTAGTGCCTAAAGCAGCAAAGATCTGAGCAAATTCCATACCGATAACACCACCGCCAATGACTGCTATGGTTTGAGGAATTTCTTCTAAATTTAAAATATTTTTACTATCTAAAACCCGACTGGATTCTATCCCCGGAAGAGGCAGTTGAAAGGTTTTCGAACCGGTAGCAAGAATTAATACATCATTTTCTACTATTTTTTTAGAGCCATCAGCCAATTCTACTTCTACTTCTCTTGGGGAAATTACTCTGCCCCGCCCCTGGATTATTTCTACTTTATTTTTTTCTAATAGGGTCATAACTCCCTTAACCAGCTGTTCAACAATGCCATCTTTTCTTTCTTTCATTAATTTAAGATTCTTCTCACCGTGGTGAACACTCTCTACATAAGCTTTCGTAGGGATACATCCCCAGTTTAAACAAGTACCTCCGAAAGAGGTATGTTCAATAATAGTAACCATGGCTCCATGTTGAGCTCCCCGAATGGCTGCTATATAACCACCCGGCCCCCCGCCTAAAATAGTAATTCTCTTAGTCAATTTTATCTCCTCCTTTAGTTAGTGGCTAGTGACTGGTGACTGGTATAAGTCTATGGTCGTTGGCTATTCTCTATTTTTTATAATGTCATTGCGAGCCCTTTAGGGCGTGGCAATCTATTTGGTCTGAGATTGCTTCAGTCGTTGCCTCCTTCGCAATGACAAAAAATTCAATTATTTTCATATTCTGTTGGTTCTATAGTCATTAATCTAGCAAAGCGAAATCTTAATCTAACGAAACGAAGTGGAGTGCAATCTTTTTCTGTAGCACTAAAATAATTATCTCTTCTCTATCACTATTATATATGAAATTCCATTTGAATCCAGTTGCTTAGACTACAAACTGTAAAAAACCTGCCTGGAAATTATTTTACCCTGTCATTCTAAGCGATAGCGGAGGATCTTACGTAGTGATTAATATATCAACTAAGCTAATCTACCCACTAAAAAGACAGCCCTATTAATCTTGGCTGCCTCCCTCTTTTTTTCCTTCCATATTAAAGAAAAATTTATTTTTATTTAGTTTTCTAAGGTCTGTGCTAAGGGCTTCACTAAATTCATGTTCTTCTCTGCCTAGACTAACAGTGGACATTTTCTCTCTATCCTTTGAATTTGAATTTTTTTGTTTTTTGGTCATTTAAACCACCTCCTAGAGGTAGTTTTAGCCTAAGAAATTTTCCTATTCCTACTTTTTTAGAAAGTGGTTAAAGAGTAAGGATTTTAATAGCCTAAATTCTCACCAGACTCCTACTACTGGCATAAAATAAATAAAAAATAATTAGTTGAAGGGTGATTATGATAAAATGAGTACTAAAATAAGATTCTTGCATAGCTGCTCGAAATTAGATAAGTTCGATATATATCTGAAAGATTGCATACTGTGCCCTGACCTTTCATATCTAGGATATTCCCATTACTACGATGTTGAACATGGAAAAATAGTCTTTAAAATATGTCCGCCAAAGAAGCATTATTCGATTTTAGATGCTTATACCTATGTTGCCGAAAATTCTTATCAAACTGCGGTTGTCACCGGCTTAAATGGTGACTTAAGCTTATTTGTTGTTCCTGATGCATATATCCCGCTTACTTTCAATAAAGCCTTTATTAGATTTGTTAACCTAGCACCGGATAAAACTTTGGACTTTATTGTATATGACGGTACCTCAGTAACATTTAGGAATGTCAGCTATAAACAAGCTACCGATTATCACACCTTATATGCGGATACTTATGATATTGCTGCAAGGATATCAGGAACCAACAATATATTTTTAACATTAAAAAATGTTCAGCTTTTAGAAAACAGATTTTATACTATTTATATTTTTGGCTTTGCAAGAGATGCAAATTCTCCCGGATATTTAATTTTTACCGATGGGGCAAATCAATAAAATCAATTATTAATCCAAACTGTCGGCACCTTGATACCGTTTACAAATATAATATATTATACAACAAATATTTGATAAATAACGGGGAGGTGACTTTGTGCAATACTATTATGGTGATCAAACTACACTGCGGGTATTAGATGAAATAGAGTTTTGGAAGCATCAGGAAAGTGAACATACCGTAGTAATCCGTCAATTAGTGAGCGACTTGGAGGAAAACTTTGTTGAACAGCTTATAAATTGGGAGCAGGCCTTTGCTCAGGCCGAAGGAGTCGCAGTCCGTTATATTGAAGCAGTTATCAGGTCCATGGGGGTAATTGACCCCATTTTACTACAGAATATTAAACAGTTTACTTTATTTGCAGTCAACCAAAGCTGCAGCTTTGTTGCATTTTTAAATCAACTTACCGCCCAAAGTGAAGCGGTAAGAAGTAATGATACTGCAATAGTAGTAATTAATCATATTCGCAGGGAATCTGAATACTTAATCGGAATTGTTTCAGCAACTTTGAATTATTTTTAGCTTCCAAGTACTTTTAATGTATCTTACCGGGGCTGGCCAATTACTAGGGCACAGCCCCGGATTTATTTAATTCATTTATTTCTATGGTCTATGGTCTATGGTCTATCATCTATCGTCTATTTTCCTGACCCTTGAGATTAATATCCTCAGTTTCTCCTCATCCTTTTTACCCGGTTCTTTTTCGACTCCGCTGCCTACATCTATCCCTGAGGGGTCCCCTTCCTTGATGGCTTCAGCCACATTATCTGGGTTTAGGCCGCCGGCTATGATAAAAGGAATTCCACTCCAGCTTCTCCTGGCTTTGGGGATTAAATTCCAAGGAAAAACTTTACCGGTACCACCATATATATCTGAAACAAAAGTATCTAATAAAATCCTATTGACAGCTTTTTGCCGTACATGGGGAATGACCTCATCCCAACCCCTTCTTTCATCTACCCTAAAAGCTTTAGTAACCTGATAATTATCATTTATAAAATCCCGACAATATTCAGATGTCTCACTACCGTGAAATTGTAACCCTGTCAAGCCGCAGAATTCTGCTATTTGCCGGATTTTGTCTTTTTTTTCATCGACAAATACGCCTATCCTTTCTCCTCCCGGGGGAAGGGCAGAGATTATTTCTCTCACCTTTTCCGGACTAACCTTTCTCTTACTAGCTGCAAAGATAAATCCTAAAGCATCGGCACCTAAGGAAACTACTAGTTTGGCATCCTCTATGTTTGTCAGACCGCAAATCTTAATCCACACTAGAAGGCTCACCCCTTAAAAGCTCCCTTATTTTTGCCCCCGGCTCAGTACTGGTAACCAGCGCCTCTCCTACTAAAATAGCATCAACTCCCACTTGGGCCAGCTCTTGAACATCCTTGAAGGAAGAAATCCCGCTTTCACTCACCAATAGAGTATCCTGAGGTACAAACCTGGCCAGCTTCAGAGTTGTGGCAATGTCGGTTTGAAAGGTGGCCAAGTCCCGGTTATTAATACCAATAATTTGTGCACCACAACTTAATGCTTTTTCTAATTCTTCCCGGGTATGAATCTCCACCAAGGCATCAAGTTTTAATCTTTCTGCTATTTCAAGAAAATATTTTAATTCATTTTCCGCAAGAATTCTTGCTATTAAAAGAACAGCGTCTGCCTGCGCCTTATATGCTTCATATATCTGATAGGGATCAATAATAAAATCCTTACGTAACACGGGGAGCTTTACCCCTTCTTTAACTTTTTCGAGGTCTTCTAAGCTGCCTTGGAAAAACCTATTATCAGTAAGTACAGATATGGCTCTAGCCCCTGCTCTTTCATAACTAACAGCCAATTTAACAGGGTCATAATCTTCTTTTAATATTCCTTTGGAAGGAGAAGCTTTTTTGACCTCGGCTATTAAGCTCATACCTGGCTCAAGCAGGGCTTTGCTAAACTTTTTTTCCACCTGGGAAACTATTTCTCTCTCCAAATATTTAAAGGGTATCTTTATTTTATTGTCGGCTACTTCTCTTTTCTTATGGGCAATAATTTCTTCTAGAATCATACTCTCAATCATTCCTTTCGCTTACACCTATGACATAAATATGAAGATTCTAATTCTCCATTTTCAATTTTCAATTTTCAATTTTCAATTCTAAGAATAGCTCCCCTTTCTTAGTTATAGTAGTTGCTCACTTCTTTCAATTCTTCCAGTTTTTCCAGGGCCTGACCCGTATCAATAATATCTTGGGCTAATTTAACCCCTTCTTCTAGCCTTCCGGTAAGCCCAGTGGCAGAAAACACTGCTGCTGCATTTAAAACTACTATATCCCGGTGAGGACCCTTCTCTCCTAAGAGTACTCTTCTGGTAATCTCTGCATTATGTTGAGCATTACCACCCTTAAGACAATTAAGCTGGCTTCTTGATAAGCCAAAATCCTCAGGGGAAATCTCAAATGTTTTTATGCTTCCGTTATTTAATTGGGTAATTTTACTGGGACCCAGAGTAGAAAGTTCATCCAATCCTCCAGCACCGTAAACCACATAAGCAGCCTTTACACCCAATCTTTCCAGCCCTTGTGCTACAACTTCCGTAAGCTTGGCAGCATATACTCCTACTACCTGATACTGAGCACGGGCAGGATTTGTCAGTGGTCCTAGGATATTAAAGATGCTCCTGATACCTATTTCCTTTCGGGGACCTATGGCATACTTCATGGCTTTATGGAAATTGGGAGCATATAAAAACCCAATCCCAATCTGATTCAGCACCTGCTCCACCTCATTAGGAGCTAAATCTATTTTTACCCCTAAAGCCTCCAAAACATCTGCACTGCCGCTTTGGCTGGATACTGAGCGATTACCGTGTTTAGCTACAGCAAGACCAGCTCCCGCTGCCACAAAGGCCGACGTTGTGGAAATGTTAAAGGTACCAGTTCCATCCCCACCGGTGCCACAGGTATCGACTAGAACAGAATGCCTGCTCTTTAGAGGTAATGCTTTTTCTCTCATTACCTGGGCACACCCGGTAATTTCCTCAGATGTTTCTCCCTTCATCTTTAATGCCGTTAAAAAGCTGCCAATCTGGGCATCGGTTGCATTACCCCCCATAATCTCATTCATTACCCCATTGGCCTCTTCTTGAGTAAGATTTTCTCCCTTAGTCACTTTACTAATTGCCTCTCTAATCATTGCTAAACTCATCTCCTCTCAACTAATTTTCTTGTTTCTTGCCTCCTGCCTCCTGAATGTCAAATGTCTCAAACTGACTTTAATATTGTAAGAAGTTTTCTAAAACTTCCAGCCCATAACTGCTAGCTATAGATTCGGGGTGAAACTGCACTCCGAAGATTGGATATATTGAATGTTGGATAGCCATGACGCTACCGTCTTCACTTAAAGCTGTAACTACCAAGTATTCGGGTATGCTTTCTTTTTCAATAACCAGGGAATGATAGCGGGCAACTATAATATCCTGGGGTATGCTTGCTAAAATTCCTGTTCCGATATGGCTGATTACTGATGTTTTACCATGCATAGGTACTTCCGCCCGTACCACTTTGGCACCAAATGCTTTAGCAATACACTGGTGTCCTAGACAGACTCCTAAAATAGGAATTTTACCCGCAAAATGCTTAATCAGCTCCACACATATACCTGCATTTTCGGGAATACCTGGTCCGGGTGAAATTACTATTTTCTCGGGTTTCATCCTGTCTACATCTTCAATAGAGAGTTTATCATTACGAACAATCTCCATTTCTGCCCCTAGTCTTCCTAAACACTGGACCAAGTTATAAACAAAGGAATCGTAATTATCAATTACCAACAGCAAATTTTCCTCCCCTTTCCGCCATTTCTACTGCTTTCAAAATAGCCTCTGCTTTATGAGAGACTTCCTGGTATTCCCGTTCAGGCTGAGAATCAGCCACAATACCGGCTCCAGCCTGGATAAACGCCCGGTTTCCTTTAATAATTAGAGTGCGAATAGTAATGCAGGTATCCATATTACCTGTATAACTAATCCAGCCAACTGCCCCCCCATAAGGACCCCTGCCATCCGGTTCCAGCCGGTCTATAATCTCCATAGCCCTTATCTTGGGCGCACCGGATACCGTACCTGCGGGGAAAGATGCCCTTATTAGGTCAAAACAGCTATAACCTGCTTGCAGCTCTCCCGATACCCTAGAAACAATATGCATAACATGGGAATAATTTTCCAAAGACATGAAGTCTTGTACCTGAACGCTTCCATACCGACAAACCCGCCCCAAATCATTACGCCCCAGATCCACTAGCATTAAATGCTCTGCCCTTTCTTTTTCATCATTTAATAACTCCTCAGCCAATCTCTTATCTTCTTTTTCCGTTTTACCCCGAGGTCTGGTTCCTGCTATAGGACAAAGTTGGGCAACACCTTCTTCCACCTTTACCATTACTTCCGGTGAAGAGCCAATGAGATGAATATCATCAAAAGCGAGATAAAACATATATGGTGAAGGATTCAAAAAACGCAGGCTTCGGTAAATGTTTACAGGGTCTGTTCTCAGCTCAAATTGTATTTTACGGGATAGTACTACTTGAAAAATATCCCCGGCCCTAATATAACTTTGAGCTTTCTCAACCATCTCCTCAAATTGATTAGAAGTACAGTTAGAACGATAAAAAGTATCTTTTTTAATCAGGTTTTGCTTTATCGTTGAAATTTCCGGGTGCCTATTATTTAGTCGTGCATAAATCTTTTTAATTTTAACCTTGGCTTGTAAATAATCTTTTTCAGGCTCCCCCCCTACAGAGACATTGACTACAATCTTCATAGATTGTCTAACATGGTCAAAGATAACTAAAGTGTCGGTAAACATAAACAGACAGTCAGGATAATCGGTATCCAGCTTAGCTTTTTTAGGGAGATCTTCCCAGTAACGGATCATCTCATACCCCAAATAACCTACTGCACCCCCGCTGAAGCCTGGTAATCCCGGCACTTTCATCGGTTTAAAACTACGAAAAATCTTTTCCAGCTCTTTTAAAGGGTCTGAAGATGTCAGTTCAGTTTTCTGACCATTTTCAGTAATGATTATCTGACCATTTTTTGCTTGGAATATTAAGGAAGGTTCCACTCCTATAAAGGAATATCTGCCCATCTGCACTCCCCGTTCTACACTTTCCAAAAAGAAAGCATAACAGCCTTGCTTTAATTTCAAAAATGCCCCTAAAGGCGTCTCCAAAGATGCAGAGTACTCCTCATATATCGGAATTAAATTTGCTGTTTTGGCATGTTCTAAAAATTCTTCTTTCTTGGGTAAAGCCATGAATACTTTCCTCCTTATTCATAATCTGCAATAAAAAAAGCTTTTCATCTCTAATAAAATTAGAGACGAAAAGCTCAAGCTTTTCGCGGTACCACTCTACTTGCCCTGACGGGCCGCTCCTAACGGGTACGGGAACAGTATTGTTCGGACATTTTAAATGCCTTGGCAAATACCTATAGTGGCTACAGTACCATAAAAATACAAAAACCTTTCGTCCGCTAAGGACGAAAGGTTAACTTTCGTGGTACCACCTTCATTGGCTAATAAAAGCCCACTCACTATAAGTACGGGACAATACGTCCGATACCCGCCTTCTTTTAACGGTAAAGGTCTCCGGTAGGTTGCTACTTTTACCATAATAGGTAATTTCGTCCTACAGCTTGTGGGTCCATTCACTCTACTCGGTACACACCGAAATTTCACCATCTCCGGCTCTCTGAAGTGCCTGCAGTATGCTACTAATCCCACGCATCGCTTTTACTTTGTTTATTATTTTACTGTATTATAAGTGGTAATAACTTGTTCTGTCAAGATATTTTACCAGATAAACTTAGTACATAAACTTAGTAGATAAACTATTTAATCTTGGCATCATTGAACTTACGGTTTTTTCCAATTCCGCCTTTTTAAAAAGAAATAGATAATTCCCGCCACTATTAAACCAGCCAAAAAGTACTCAAGACTATAAATATATTCAGCCATTTCTTTAGCTCCGGCACTTGCGAGAGTTACCGCCACTCCAGCTAAAAGCATGCCCACTGTAAGAGCAAAAAAAGCATACCTGAATCTTATTCCAAATAGAAAGGCTAGGATGGCACCTGAATATATACCAGTTCCAGGAAAAGGAACTGCTACAAAGAGTAAAAGCCCAAATAATCCATATTTTTCTACCTTTTCCCCTTTGCCTCTGGTTTTTTCTAAAAGCCTCAGAAAAATGCCATTAACTATAGGGATTTTAGTTACTAATCTACTTAAAGGTTCTAGAAGTAATAAAAGTGGAATAATTGGTAAAAAGTTACCCAAACAGGCTAATACAAAGCTTTTCATGGGACTTATTCCTAAGGCTACTGCCAGAGGAATAGTTAACCTTAATTCTGTAAAAGGCACTGCGGATAAGAGCATTATCTGTATTTCCTGAAAATTTAACGAGAACATTTTACCTCCTACAAAAACGCAAACCAATTAATGGCCCTTCCACTACCAGTCACCAGCCACTAATAATTTGCCACTTTTAATAATCAATTTTAACCATAGCCTATCTTATAATTTAACCCCTATTACTATTGTATAAGTCCCTCGATTTCCTGAGAACTCAAAAAATCAGCTATATTTTGGGCTAAGAATGTAATTTTGTCATAATTTAATACTTTGGCCTTGTCTTCTTTAGTATGATTTCCCTTTAACCAGTCAGCGGACAAAATAGTTACGGAAGGTATTCCTAGTCTTCCCAAAGATTTGTGGTCACTGGTATTAACAGCGCTGCTATGACGAATAAGGTCCATATCCTGCCATAGGCTCCACTTAAAAAATAAATTATCAGTAATAGCTTGCGGTCCATCACTCCATTGAATAAAATCATTTCGCGACCCTGCGCCGATGCTATCTAAATTAATAGCTAATCTCACTTTTTTAATATCTATTGTTGGATTATCAGCAAAAAAATTAGACCCTATTAGACCCATTTCCTCAGCACTAAAGAAGGCTACAATAACAGAAAAGGGCAGCTCCGTGTTTTGTTTTAAGACTCTAGCAATTTCCAATACGGCACTAACCCCGGACCCATTATCATTAGCCCCGGGAAACAATTGCTTTTCCCAAATCCCAAGGTGATCAAAATGAGCGGAAAGAATAATATATTCCTGGGGTTTAGAACTGCTCTCAATTAAGCCTAGAATATTGTCAGAGAGCAGTGGTGAATAAGAATCCTCCAGGTAAAAGACCAGTCTTTGCCCCTCCCATTTTAACCCTGTTTTGGGTACCGGAAAGGTTTGGAAAAATGTATTACTAGTTCCTATGGGTTTTAGTCCCATATTCTGTAGCTCTTGGGCTAAAAATAAAGCTGCTTCAGCTTCGCCTGGGGTGCCGGCTCGCCGACCCTGAAAATCATCAGCAGTCAATTTTTGAATATGGTCTTTTATCCTAGTTCTCTCAACTATCACCTTGGCCTCTATATTGTCTGCTATCCGAGGCTCCCCTTCCTTATTATGTAATCCATATCCATAAAACAAGGCTACGGAAATTACACTAAATACAATTATTACAGTTGAGAAAATAATAAGTTTTTTCTTTTCCACCTTTAACCTCCTAGGCAGACACAGCTTACTTGTTCTTTGATTCTAATTCTCGTTTTTTCAGTAACTCTCTTATACTCATCTCTGATTCAAAAGCAAAGATATCAGCTTTTTCTATAATGCGGTCTGTCACCCTTTGTCCATAAAAATCCTGCAGCTCATTAAAATTTAAATTGCTGTTAATTATCCAGGCCTTGTCAAAATTATTTCTGTCCTCAATCAATATCCTTAACTGGTTTTGGGCAAAGGGAGTTATATTTTCTGCACCTAAGTCATCAATAATTAATAAATCCACTTTTTTCAAATACTCAAGCTGGGAGCCTTTTTTCTCTGGGTTCTCTTCCCGATTAAACTTATACTCCCTGATAATATCTAGAAGATCGTCTATACGCTTATAGATAACTGTACCACCCTGTTTTAAAACCTCATTGGCTATGGCTAGGGATAAATGGGTCTTCCCCCTGCCAACTGCTCCTGTGAAAAAAAGATTGTTCTGCTTTTCCTGATCAACTACCTTTCTGGCAAACTCTCTACAGCGGCGTACCTTTTCCTGCATAGCTTTTGCATCCCGGTATAAAGCAACCTCAAAATTAGCAAATTTTTTTGTCTCCATATTACCACAAATACCGCTTTTACGAAAAATATTGTCTAGTTTTTCTTTCGTATAACACTCACAAAGGACACCAGGTGTAATAAAACCCCTGTCTTCACACTTAGGACAATTCCATTCCGGCTCATAAATATTTATTGGAATACTATTAGCTTTTAAAATTAGTTCTTTTTCTCTGAGTAGCAATTTAACCTCTTTATCGATGTTAGCTGTCTTAAAGGAATTTTTCTTAAGTATCCCTGCACTAATTAGTTCATAGCTCAAGCGACTGACCTCATCAGCTATCTCTTTCAACCGGGGAAACTTTTTATGAAGCTCTTGGATCTTTTCCTCACATTCGCCAATTTTCCTTTGAATTAAAACTTCCCTATGTATCATGAGAAATAAACTTCCTCCTATTCAACCAAATAACTTAAATCTCTTTTATTCTTTTCTATTCCTTGTGTCTGTGTCTTTGTCTTTTTAGTGTTTTTCCTGGTTTCTAAATGTACCTTCAGAGCTTCTGGAGTTTTAATATCTCCCTGCTGCCAGTTCTCTAGTACTTTATCAACATAGCTAAAAGAAGGATCAGTAGCATGGATAGTTTGTTCTACCGCTAAGAAAACCATCTCATGGGAAAATTTCCATTGATTGACCCATTTTTGGTAGCATTCCTTCTCAATCTCTGTCGGATAGCTCTTGTGTCCTAACCTTTTTTTAATTTCCACAACCTTATATACGGTGTAATTTAAATTATCAAGAAATTTAGTTAGACTCTCTTTGTCTTCTACTTTTGCACCAAAAGCCATTTGAGTAAAAAAGCTAAAAGCATAATGCCTTCTAAAACTGCTTTGGTAGTAAACAAAGATTTCATATAGTAGTTCGTAAGACCAATTATACCGTCTGCCGGCTTTTTCTAGTTCAACTTTTTCTTTAACTGATAAGAACCTTCCTAGTTTTTTTTCTAATCCTTTAATAAACTGACCATAATCAATCTCTTCGGCAGTTGCCGCCGTTTCAACTTGAACTGGCTGAACCCCCATGTTTTGACTGATAATATCAAACATCGGTGAAAAATCAACTTTTTCCTGATCGGGATACCAGCTAATCAGACCTTTTTTAACCAGAGATTTAGCGGCATCCTGGGCATATTTATCGTTCTTTTTCACTTGATTTGAGCCACAGTATAAAAGATAGATAATTTTTCCAAGATCATCAAAATTAAGACCTAAAGGTTCCATAAAAGCAATTAAATTTTTGGGAACACCAATAAACCCGTTTTCCAAAAACCATGCGGTAAAATTTTGTTTAGTCATCAAATCACTCCCAAATTTAAGAACCCTTAATAAATTATACCATCTAAATTAGATTTATTTTAAAAAAAATTAAGCCTCTAAATTACGAGACTGTAAAACAATTCATTACTCTACATGGAGGGTCTTTATCCGGACATCAACATGTAAAACATTAAGTCCAGTCAAGTTTTCCACCAATTGGATAGTAGTGATCTGGTACTTTCGAGCAACCTGCCGTAGAAGAGCACCATACTGGACTTTAATATCGACCCCTATAGCTACCCCTTCCTCACCCATAGAAACATTAACCTTTAAAACCTGTTTTATCTCCGAAATATCTTGGGCAGCAGTCTTTGTTAACTGTTCAATGACATTTTCGGAAATAAGCAGCTTACCAAGCATATTAAACCGCGGCCTGACGATGGATTTTTCTCCTTCTTTGCGAGTATCCTTTTTCTTGAAGAAAAACTGCAGGGGATCTATCAAATAATTAGGAAAATCCTTTTTTACTTCTATGGTAGGTAAAGGGATAACATGTTTCCCAAAATCCTTTCTCATTCGCTGAGCCTTCATTATTTCTAATTCCGAGGATATATCCTCAATAAATATTATATTTTGGGGGTCAGGTAAATCCAAAGCCTCTGTTATTTTGTTAATCATTTTAACAGAAGTTCCCATGATTAAAATTTTATCAGGATTAACCTTTTTTATTTCTTCCTTAACTACATTGGCATGCTCAGGCTTCATAAAAATAGCCCTTTTTACCGCTTGGATAGCAGTCATTTCCCTTTTGGCTGAAAAACCGGCTAACTTCTTCCCATCTTTTATCAAAAGACCATCATCTATGATAGTATCAATACCCTTTTCAGATGCGACCAGCATTGCCTTATGACTTTTACCGGTTCCACTAGAACCTATTAGTGCAAATACTTCCAATCTTAACACCCCCTTGTTTAAGGTTGAGGCTTCGCTACATTTCATTCCGCTAGGTTAAGGTTAACAATTCGGGGACGGTTCTTGACTTGCGCTCTTTTTGTTATCAAATTAACGTTACTAAAATTAAATTTCGCCCAAATATGACAAAAATCCTTCTAATGTTCTGATATATATATAGTAAGTGCGTAAGTGCTTTAGTGAGAAAGTGTTCAGGAAATACTTCTAAAAATTATTCACACTTAAACACTGTCATTCATATTGACTCTTTAGCTGTCACACTGACATTAAATTTACTCAGAAGCTTACCCACTGTAAAATTTAACCCTTAAAGATTATCGGTACTTCTCCTCTAAAATCAATTCCCTCTTTGGTAATAGAGCATTTATAAGCATAGGCCTCAACGCCTAGACTCAAAGCTTGCCGTAAAGTGTTGCCAAATAAGGGGTCCATCATATCATGGGTTGTAAATGACTCAGCATCTTCCCTCATGATAATAAAAACAACAGCGGCTCTTTGTCCTTTATTTTTAAAGGTACTAAGCTCCTCTAGATGTTTGGTTCCTCTCTCTGTTGGTGCATCGGGAAACTTGGCCAGACCGTTTTCCACTAGGTTAACAGATTTAACCTCAACTAAATAATTATAGTTCTGATACTCCACTAAAAAGTCAATACGGCTCTTACCAATAGTTTTTTCTCGATAGCAGCTAGTGTAATTTATAAAAGGTATAAGTTTATCTTTCTTTAGCCAAATGGCAAATAGTTCATTTGCTAAATGGGAGTTTAAACATACTAAAAATCCATCTTTTTCAACCAGTAGTAAATCATAAAGGGTTTTCCTTAAGGGATTTTGGGCTTTTCTTAACCAAACTCTAGCTCCAAGAGTTAATAATTCGGCCATTCTACCTGAATTAGGTACATGGGCCTTAATTAGCATCCCGTTTAATTCTATTTCCGCCCGAAATCGATTATCCCGTTTGACAAATATTGCCTCTTGCAAGAAACCAAAGTTATAATCCACTCTTCTTCCTCCCCTGATAATATTATCATAAACAAGATAGTAATCTGCTAAACAAAAATGTTATTTAATTTATCTGCATTTATTAGCTATAATGGTTATAATATACAATAGTGATAAGGTCTTAAGGGTTACCCAGGAAATACTCTTATTAAGCTTACTCAAGTTGTCATTGCGAGCCCTGCACTTAATTAAGAACAAAGATTATCATCCAGCCAATTAAGTGCTGGGCGTGACAATCTATTGGGTCTGAGATTGCTTCAGTCGTACCTCCTTCGCAATTATCACGCGTTGCACGCAACCACGGTAAACGAAGGCATTCCCGTCATCCTAAGATCCTTCGGTCGTTCCTCCTTCAGGATGACACAGCTACTATCAATAGCTTTCATAACAATGACAAAATAAAGAATGAGCTATGGACTATGGACTATAGACTATAGTCTATTACTAGCTACTAATAACTAACAACTAGCACTGATAAGGAGGTGAATTATGGATAACAGATTGCAGCTAATAAAAGAGCTGACAGAATTACATGGTGTTTCTGGTTTTGAAGAGGAAGTGCGCCATTACATAAAAGAACGGCTGGAGAATATTACAGAAATAACCTATGACAATCTAGGGAGTATTATTTGCAAAAAAGTTGGTGCTGAGGAAAACCCAAAGATTATGCTGCCAGGTCACATAGACGAAATTGGCTTTTTAATCAATGCCATAACTAAAGAGGGCTTTTTGAAATTCATCCCTTTAGGGGGCTGGTGGGACCAGGTTCTTCTGGCACATCGAGTAATAGTTAAGACATCAAAAGGAAATATTCCGGGTATAATTGGTTCAACTCCACCCCATCTTTTAGATACTAAGGAAAGAGAAAAAGTCGTTGAGAAAAAAACCATGTTTATTGATATTGGTGCTGAAAGTAAAGAAGAGGCTATGGAGAAATTTGGTGTCCGACCTGGTGATGTAGTCGCCCCCGAGAGTAATTTTTCCTTGATGCATAATCCTAATTACATTATGGCCAAAGCCCTTGATGACCGACTAGGGGTAGCCCTTTTTATCGAAGTAATTGAGGAACTAGCTAAGATTAAACATCCTAATACTATCTATGGGGTAGGTACTGTGCAGGAAGAGGTAGGATTACGGGGAGCGCAAACCTCTACTGATATGATAAAACCAGATTTGACCTTTGTGCTGGATGTGGGAATTGCCGGAGATACACCCGGCTTAGAGGGATTACATATTGATGTAAAATTAGGAAAAGGCCCCATCCTGTTGTTAGCTGATGCTTCTATGATCCCTAACCGAAGCCTTAGAGATTTTGTAATAGATACAGCTAACTCCCATAATATTCCTTTGCAATTTGCAACTATGATGGGCGGGGGAACTGACGGTGGAGCTATCCATAAACACGGTTCAGGTGTCCCTACTGTTTCCTTCGGTATCCCCACCCGCTATATTCACAGCCATACCAGTACTTTCCACCGAGAGGACTATGAGAATCTATTTAGGCTTCTAATTGAATTGACTAAGAAGTTGGACGCCAGTACAGTTGATTTAATAAGGAAATAAGTCTCGACTTATTTCCTTATTATTTTTTCTTTTCCTGCAGAATTATGGTAAAATAATTTTACAAATATTTTGCTTATAAAAAATTAAGAATAGTAAGAATATAGGAGGTGCAATAATGAATTGGGTTCATCAGGTTCCAAAAGAGCTAGCTGAGAAGGTTGTTAAAATGCTGCACGATGTGACAGGCAATAATGTCCACGTTCAAGGTGAAGAAGGTGAAATAATTGCAACTACCCAGACCCACCGTTTAGGATTTAAACATCCTGCAGCTCGAGATATTATGGCAGGCAAAAAGGATTTTGTAGCAATTACGGAAGAAGAGGCAGCGACTATGGAAGGGGTTTTGGCTGGATATACTGGACCAGTTGAACTGAACAACAAGAGAATAGCTTGCGTAGGCATTACCGGTGATCCCAAGATGGTTGCCCCTTTACAAAAAATGGCTGCCATTATCGTCACCGAGGAAATTCAGAAAGATTTAGCAAATAAACAAAAGCAAGAGATAATTGAAAAAGTTGCTTTCAGAATTCAAGAAATATCGGCAGCTGTTCAGGAAGTATCTGCAGGAGCTGAAGAAATTGCCAGCACCTCTAGCTCTATGGAAAATGTTTCAAAAACTTTAGAAATTCAAATTAATGATATTAACAAAGTCTTAGAGTTAATCAAGAACGTTGCCGGACAAACAAATCTCTTAGGCTTAAATGCCGCCATAGAAGCCGCCCGAGCCGGCGAACATGGTCGGGGCTTTGCAGTGGTTGCCGATGAGGTACGTAAACTTTCTGCCCATTCAGCAAATTCCTTAAAAGAAATAAACCAAGTGCTAGATAAAATTAAAAGCATTATTTCCGACATTACCAACGGGATTAAACAAAATGCATCTACAACCCAAGAACAGGCCCAAGCTCTGCAGCAGGTAACAATCAGTATTACTGAAATTCAACAGGAGATAATTACTCTTACATAACAACAATAAACCACCACTCCACCTATTAGACCGCTCTTTTATAAGAGAGGTCTTTTAAGGTTTGTCCATATAATGGAAATTGAGTGTCTACATCGACTTCAAAGAAAAACATAGCGCGTCAGGATTTTTGATCTGGCGCGCTATCTGCATTATTTCAATTCATTTAATTGCTTTGCTAAATTATATGGGATTATTTGATTTGGTAAAGTATCGGTATAAGCTTTTTCCTTATGCATATAGTCAATAATCTCTTTTGACTTATGGTTTTTAAAAGTAGTAGCAACCGTTTCAAGAACACTTAATTCTTCCAACGAGAAACCCGAAATATTAACCTCTTTGTTAGGGCAAATTCTATAACTTATGTCATCATAGATAATTTCTTCTACTACTTTTACAGTTGGCAAATATATTATCTCATCATAAGCAATAGGTAAAGCTCCTAACGGCATGTGCCTATAAACCAAACCTGTCATTGATTTACCATGTCTTCCGTAGAAAATAGCATCGGCATACCATAATAGTTTCATTAGCTTGACTTTATAAAGATTATCTACAAACTGCGAAAAATAACCTATAACACTCGCTATCTTTTCGATATCCAACTTTTTATAGCCGTTAAGCTCACTCTCTTCCGGAAAGTTTACATAAAGGCTATTTATCTCTTGCTTCTTTAAATAAAGATTTCCCACCTCTTCAACCTTATTTGCAACATTTTTGCGGATTTTAGTATACTTTTCTAAAGTAAATCTGTCTTTATGCTTATTAATGCATTCCAATGCAAACATTGGATTTTCATATACCATACGCATTATATTATCGTATGTTTCATCCTGTATTGTTTTGGTTTCATACCTTGTAACAGTCACATCTCCCCATCCAAGCAATGCTGAAAAGTCACTTTGTGTTAATCCATAATAGCCTCTAATATCTGCAATTTCATTAGAAGTCAGCAAATCCTTTTTTTGGCGATAAGCGTCTCTTACCCTTAATAAGTTCTCATCCATTAGACCCGCCGGGACAAACTCATTTTCCTCTTCATCGCCTAATGGGCATAAATAATATACTTCTTCGTAATCGACTGTCTCATCTTTAAAGATCGATTGAGTTAATCTTTTCCTTAGCTTTAATGAATGAACCTTATTGCAAATTGGGCAATCCATCTGAATCGTACTAATTAAATAATCTTTGTTCATATTTTTACACTCCCTTTTATACCAAAATTAGGTGTGATGTCCTTTGGTCGGTAAAGGATACCTAGCGAAATGAAAAGAAACGCAAAACACTTTGCAATTTTTCCGGTCTCTAATTTTCGCCTTTATGTATACCTCCCTGTTTTTTATTCTTTTACCAAAGGCAAAAAAAGGTGGTAAGTTATTATCCTTGTCATCAATAAAAGTCTCCAAATACTCTGAAATATCTAAAGCTAACATCTGGTTTACAACATCGTTCTTATCAAAATCAAGAACTAGCAAAGTATTGGCAGTTGTATAGGGATCGGTTGGCAGTTCACTACTTTTCTTTAGCAATATATCTAAATCCCTTGATGCATCAAAATTCGGGTCAGTAAATACTTCTTTAAGTTCCTTAAGAAATGCTATTACATCAGTTTCAGGCGAAATTATCTTTAAACTCACTTCTTCACCTCCTGCAATAACATTGTATGCTATCAATTGATAGTATGTCAATTAAAAACTTACTTTTGATAATTATATCATAAACAAAATTTCAATTAAATAAACCTTAGAAAACAAAAATCCGGTAAATTTAATTGCAAACCTCAATCGGTACTTCTTACCAAGTGTTATATAGTTTTTCTTTCGTTCCAATTTAATTATTGTTAAGGTTTGTCCATTATAATTAAAACACAAGTAACCCCTAATTGTTTAGGGTATTTCTATGAACCTTAAAAAGTCTGATCTACTGAAATAGAATTTAAAGCAAATGAAAAATCCCTGTCAATAGATAAACCTACGGTTATGTTTTGACAGGGATTTTTTAACCTAACCTACCTAGGAAAGTCATGCAGTTAAAATAATGAGATTTTGGAAAGGAGGACTGATTATGAGTAGAATAAGGGCTCCCGACAAAAAAGTTTATCCCCCAGCTAAAATGAAATGCCGCGCAAAGTATATCAATTTTGGGCAAATAAAGCTTATTAAGAAAATTATATCACAAAAGGGAATTTAAGATATGATAAAGAGGAGGTATTTAAATGAAAGGTAAATTTAGAGTTATCCCTATAGTTTTATAGTATTTCAATAACTTCTCTCGCAAATAATAAGTTGACCTCCATTGGCGTAGCTGATACTTATTATGGTTTATATAATGCAACACTTGGTTCAAGTGATCCGCAACATCGTTGTTCTAAATTTGAGATTAATTTAAATAGAAATAGACTAGATAGTCAGACATCTACATTCAAAAGAAGTGTTGCCGCTCATGAATTTGGGCACGTTTTTGGTTTATCAGACCTTTATAATGCATTTCCAGCTTCCCTAATGGACCAAAACAGAAACAGAAATATAATATTTACACCACAACCTGATGATATTAATGGAGTTAATGCAAATTATTAAATTTTTTGTGATTTAAACGTATAAAGGAGCTGTTTAATTATGAAAAAAGGTAGATATATATTATTAACTCTACTGGTTATGGGATTGATATTAACACAATTGGTAGGATGTAGTTCTAAAAAAGAAGCTATCAAAGAATCCGGTGAGACCGTTGTTCATGCGGATTATGAAATGTATGGTGATATTGAAAAGTTAGTTAATAATTCAGATATTATTATTACCGGAAAAGTTAAAAAAGTTAACTCTGCACAGGAAATTAATGTTAGTTTAGAAAAAGATAACCCACTATACCATGTTTATACTGTATCTGAAATTGTGGTTGAAAAAGTTATTAAAGGAAATATCAACCCTGGGGATGTTGTAAAGGTAAAACAATTGGGCGGGGAAGTTAAGAATATTAAATATGTAGAACAAAATGTCAAGTATTTCTCAAAAAATATGAAAGGTATGTTTTTCCTAAAAACTTATTCCAATGATATCCCTTGTAGTTTATTAAATCCAGTTCAGGGTGATATAGAAATTATTGATGAAATTGCTAAGCCACATAAAAACAATATCTTGTTTGTAAATATTACAGAAGAGTAACTGGTAAATAAAGTTAAAAGTAAAGTGAAGTAAACAAAATACTCTGGTATGAATTAATGAAATAAATCAGGATTACTGTGATCCAAAGTTAAATAACAAAAGTCTTAGCTATTTGACCCATCTTTTATTAAAAAGGGTATTTTTTGTCCATTTTTCAAAATATCTGTCGAATTTTAAGGTATTTTTCCAGAAGGGTAAATTATCCCCCAAGAGAAATTTAATAATTAAGAAAATTTTAATAATTAGGTGATAATTATGCTTAAAGCAGTAATTGCTGAAAAAAATTTTAATAAACTTCATGTTTTTAAATTTAAAAAAACACAAGCCCTTGGGCTTGTGACAAGAAGGAAATATATTAAAGGGGGTATATGTTATTAATATGTCCCAATAGGGTAGCTTTAAAGTTCAACTTCCTGATTTTCTGAACGCATTACTGCTTTGACATTAGTATATATTAATAAAAGAAGCAGTATAAAAATTATGATTGAAATAGGTCTCATAATAAAATACTGTAATAAACTGCCGGATTCGGACTTAGCAATACTTAATGATTGACGAAAATTTTCTTCAGCCAAAGGCCCAAGAATTATTCCCAATACTATAGGTGCAATAGGAATATCAACTTGCCTTAAAACATAACCGATTAACCCAAAAACTATTGCCAAAAGAACATCAAACAGATTGTTTCTTATGCTATAAGCACCAAATATACACAACGACAAAACAATAGGGATTATGTATTTAAGTTTAATCTTTAATATTTTAGAGAAATACGGAACACCATAAATACCAATTAGCCCCATTATGAATACGGTAACCAACATACCAATCATGAAAGTATATACAATCTGAGGATTAAGTTGGAATAATCTTGGCCCTGGTATTAAACCATGAATAGTTAATGCCCCATATAATATGGCAGCAGTAGCAGAACCAGGAATACCAAGGGCTAGCAGAGGAACTAAAGAACCTCCGACAGCAGCATTATTAGCACTTTCAGGGGCGATGATCCCATCAATACATCCTTTGCCGAAGAGTTCCGGATTTTTTGAAGACCTTTTAGCTTCCCCATAAACTATAAATGTTGCTATTGCTCCTCCAGTTCCAGGTAAAATCCCAATAAAAGTGCCTAAAAGTGATGACTTTATTACCAATAAGGGTTTTTTTACGAGATTTAGAAAAACTTCTTTAAATGTTATTTCTTTAAAGGGTACATTTATAAGGCTACCATCTCTACTACCCAGTTGACAAAGCATTTCATTTATCGCGAAAAGCCCAATCATGGCAGGAATTAAAGGTATTCCACCTTTTAATTGATTAATCCCAAAGGATAATCTTTCAGTCCCACTCATAATATCAGGTCCGATAGTACTTAATAATATACCAAATGCCGCTGCAAATAAGCCTTTATAGATATTCTTCCCAGTTAAGCTACCAACAACTGCCATCCCAGCCATGGCCATTAAAAACATTTCAGGCGGACCAAATTTTAGGGCAACTTTAGCGAGTATGGGAGTAAAAAATATTAGGACTATTACCCCAATAAAACCACCAATAATACATGCCGATATAGAATAATATAAAGCTTCCTTAGCTCTTCCTTGTTGAGCTAGAGGAAATCCTTCTAAAGCTGTACACGCGGCAACTTCTGTCCCAGGTGTGTTTAAAAGAATTGCCGAAATTGACCCTCCATAGTTAGATCCCATATAAATTCCACCTAACATCAATAACCCTGCTGCGGGATCCAAATTAAAAGTAAAGGGAAGCAGCAGGGCAACCCCAATGGGTCCGTTAAGGCCTGGCATTGCCCCTAAAATAACACCGACAGCTGTCCCAATAATAGTTAAAAGTAAAGTAATCGGGTCAAATATGGAAGCTATTGATTGGATAACATATTCCATTTTACTGCCTCCTTGTAGGATAATTTCTTATCCTCTACGATAGGTTTATTATCGTTTTTATTCTAAGAAATAGTCTTTGTTCGCAGTTACTATTTCTTTCACCTTTGAATCCGATTTCTTTATAAATTCATCCAATTCGGCCCCACTCATATATTTAACAACCTCGCCAGTATTACTTAACTTTTCAATTAATTCCTTATTCTTACCAACTTTATCAGCAGCAGTTTTTATTATATTAACTACATCTTCGGGAGTACCTATAGGGGTAGTTAATATTCTAGACATCATTACCTGAACATCTAACCCTTTTTCGACAAAGGTAGGTACATCTGGTATTTTTTCTGACCTTTCATCACTTGCAATGCCAATGACAGTGCAACCTTGATCTATTGCTGCCAAACCAAATTGAATGGCAACAAATGCGGCATCAGTATGGCCTCCCACGGCAGCATTCATAGCTTTAGAGCCACTTGTAAAATTTACAATTTGTGTTTTTATTCCTGCTGCTTGTTCAAGTTGAGCGACACTGTAAATATGTCCATCTCCACCTACCGCCACAGATATTTTCCCAGGGTTCTCCTTAGCATATTTTACAAACTCTTCAATAGTATTAAAGGGGCTATCTTTTTTAACCACTAACACCGTTGGCGATTTAGTAAAGGCTGCTATATATTTAAATTTATCATTGTTATACGAAGTATCTTTATAAGAGGACATAACTATATTATCCGGATAACTTATAAATGCTAAATTATAGCCATCAGCTTTACCATTTTGAAATTCAGTCATACCTAATTCGCCTTTCGCTCCTGGCTTATTTACTATAATTACCGATTTGCCAAGTTCTTTTTCCAAAAATCCGCCTACAACACGAGCAGTAGTATCAGTACCACCACCTGCAGAATAGGAAACTATAGCCTGAATATTTCCTTTTGGATAATCTATTACAGGTTTTTTGTTCTCGGGAGATTGAGCTTGTTCGTTTTTCTCTTCCGAACACCCTACCATCATAAATGATGTTATTAATAGAGTAATCACCAACAAAATAAACATTCTGAATTTTAAATTCTTTTTATTTAACATAAATTCTCTCTCCTTTATATTTTATCATCAAATAAGTAAACCTGTGGGAGTTATCAAGCTCATTAGTAGATGAAAAGCTAAATACAAAATTAAAATTGATACCAAACTAAATACTATTCCTTTTAGAAAAGTATCTAATTTCCACGTTTTATTGATATGTAAATACATAAATAGAAGTAATATTGTTACCGCAGAATAAAAACCTAAAAATTTTAATAAGCTATAGGTTACCACTAAACCAACGCCGGCTATGATCACATCTTTATTCATAATCTTACTTTTTTTCGAACCTAATTTGCCTCTGGCTGTGTCAAAAACTAATAAAATCCCCATTAAACCAATAATCAATAAGGTAATTCTAGGAAATAATGCAACTTGGGATGGAAGCATAAATGTCTGCGTGTAAAAAATTACTGCAATAAATAAAAAAACCAAACCTGTCACAAAATTAGTATTTTTTATTAACCGTAGTTCTTTTTCATTATTCAAACAACTACCCCCTTAGTATCAACTGATATGTGTTTCAATATGGCCTATTAATTCATCCTTGGAAATTAAGCCACCTAGACGTTTTTCCACTTCTCCATTTTTAAAAATTACTACAGTAGGAATTCCCTTTATTCGCATTCTTTTAGCTAATGATTTGTACTCATCCACATCTACTTTATACATTTTAACTTTTGTTGAATAATCCTCTGCCATTTCTTCAATTAAAGGTAAAAGTTCGGAACACACTCCACATCGTTCAGCTTTAAAAAAAACCAAAGCTAAAGCCTTTCTTTCAAATACTTTCTCATCGAAATTCTTATCATCCAAATCAACAAGTATATTATTCATACTGCCCTCCTTTCCAAACTATTTTTCTTACTATCTATTTAGGCAATTTTAAATTTTCAATTAATTCCTCGGACCAATCTTGTGTTATCTGTCCCTTATTATCTAATAAAAATATAGCTGGAATTTTCTCCACATTATATTTAGAAGCAATCCTTTGATTTCTCGAAATATCGACTTTGACTAATTTCATATTGCATTTTCTTTCTAAAATTAGTTTATCCAGCAAAACCAGTTTATTAATACTTACCTCACTTAAAGGACTCCAAAAAGCGAGTACTACAGTCTGATTGGCATTTTGTATCTGTTCTTTAAATGCTTCCTCTTCTAAAATGTATCTCTCAGCGGAAACTGCAGCAATAGCACCATCATTAGCAGCAGTCACAACCTGCCTAAGATATTTCGCCCGGGCATCACCTATTGCATAAACTCCAGCTGCCGAAGTCTCCATTTTTTCGTTAGTAATAATATATCCTTTTTCATCTAACTTTATCTTACCTTTCAGAAAATCTGTTCTAGGTACTATGCCTATATAAATAAATACACCTTCACAGCTAAGTACTGATAATTCTCCGGTTTTCAAGTTTTTGATTACTGCTCCACTAACCTCATCTTTTCCATTAATTTTAGAAAGGACTGAATTCCAGACAAACTCGATTTTTGAATTATTAAAAGCCCTTTCAGCACTAAATTTATTGCAATCTACTATACCCTGGTCGTGAATTACAATAACAATAACTTTTTGTGCAAATTTAGCCAAATAAATGGCTTCTTCAATAGCTGCATCTCCATTACCCACGACTACTACAGTTTGATCCTCATAAAATTCTGCATCACAAGTAGCACAATAGGATACACCATTACCTTTAAATTCTTGTTCTCCTTGGATATTTAATAATCTCGGTTCTGCACCAGGTGCTAAAATTATGGTCTTTACCTTGTATTCATTTCCTTTACCTGTTACTAAGATTTTAATTTCATCATCAATTTGCAAATCTACAATTTCTTCCTTAATAATTTCTGTACCAAATTCTCGAGCATGTTCTTGCATTTTTTGAGTTAAATCTGGTCCTGTAGTACCACCAGGAAAGGCTGGATAATTTACCAGTTCCCTAGTAGTATAGGCCTGACCCCCAGGTATTGCTTTTTCAAAAATAACAGTATTCAACTTAGCCCTAGAACCATATATACCTGCCGTCAATCCGCCAGGACCGCCACCAATAATTGCTAAATCATATATCGACACAATTCTCTCCTCCATGTAAAAATACAGCCTACTATTATAGAAGATTTCCTTATTACTTTTATAACTGCCTTCTTCCCGAACTTATTCAGGAAGAAGGGCTAAATTTAAACTTTATAAAGTAAAACTTACTCCAGGTGGAGTCTTGACTCCATCTGAAGTCTTTAAATTAATTAATCCTCTAATGCTTGGTAAATTATACCACCTTCAACATTTCTAGGAATAGGCAATTCAGTCAAATGGCATATAGTCGGAACTATATCAATAGCTGATACATTTCTGTTAATCAACTCACCTTTTTTAATGCCTGCACCCGTAACCATGAATAAACATCCTACTGAAGTATCCTTGTAACTATCAGTTGTTAAAGATGTACCATGTACCCTAGCCCAGCTTGGATTAAACAAGAAATAAATATCTCCGATATGATCACCGAACAATCCTAAGATAGATGCATCTTTTTTACTTAAAGCTAATTTAATTGGTCGTCGTCCATTTCCACTATCTCTATAAGCGTATAAATCATCAATAATTTTTTCAACCAAAGTATCATATTCTTCTGGGTCAACACTTCCATGAGGTTCTCTGCCTTTGAGATTTATATAAATATAACCGGAACGTTGACTTATTGCTTTAGTTTTTTCCCAATCTATTTCTGCTTTACCGTCCTCTCGTTTAACAACTGTATATCCCAGGTCCTCTAATACTTTACCACCAACACTCCAAGGGTCACCAAGTGCAGGTATTTGACAACCTGCTTCATTACTCATACCTGCATGGTCTGAAACAACGAATATCAGAGTATCTTCATCTGCTATAGTCAAAATATCTCCAACAAATTTATCAGATATTTCATAATACTTTCGTAAAATATCCATATACTTTTCATGATCTGTAGAATGTTCTTCAAGAATTTTATTTTGGTATAAATGGTTAGCAGTATCCAAGGCATGAACATGGAAATACAATAAATCCCACTCATGATTAGAAGTCAAGTATTGTAATGCTTTAGCGTACCATTCATACATTTGGACCTGAGCCTCTAATTGGATATCATCATTACCACAATCGGAATAATGTAACATAGGTCCAATATTATCATAAAGTTCTTGACCGACTTCCTTCGGATAAAACCATTTTTTATTAGATAGGTCTAAAGGTCTGGCATAATATAAGTCTAATTTGCTACCATCATCCTTCATGTCCACAATTTTAACTTTATAAGCCACTGGTATATTTTTCCCATTGATCTTAAAGTTATCATAAATCCAATTACTCCACTCACCTGCACGAACTTCTCCAATAGGTTTCTCATCATCTTTACTTATATATATTTCGAGTTTATTATACTTTTGGCCATCTTCAGAAATAATTAAACCGTATCTCCTTTGTTCCCCGTCATTTAAAGGCAAAACTACTTCTTTAGCTGAAGAATCTGCTTTTTTCCAACCACTATTAGGTTTTATAGGAGTAATTGCGATATCTATTTTTGCCTCATTTGGCTCTATCCTTTTTTCTGCCAGGATTTTAGCCATCTTACCACCCGGGAAGGAAGTAGCCGCAGTCTCTTCTCCTGCAACATCGAAGGTTTTCTCATCTACTTCTCCTTCAACCATACAATTTGTACCGCTTTGGTCCGCCGAATGAGGAATTTCCTGAATAGCAAAATCCCCTTCTTCGCAATAGTAAAATCTTTCACTATCTATTAGAGCCCTACTATTAACAGCAATTCCAGTACCATCAACATAAATTGTATTGTTTTTTTCGGTGGGAGGCCAAGCTGTTGGATAATTAAAAACTATACTTTTTCTACCTGCACGAGCGGCAGCATCCCAAATAAATTCAGCATTACATAGTTCGGAATTAAATCCATAGGAAAGTTTATCCAAAGGGTCCCCTGATTTATGATTCCAAAAACAGGTTATTCCATGAGTGCCAGGGAGTGCTCCGGTTGCTAAACTTGCCCAGTTTGGTGGAGTAATTGTAGGATGAACACCAAACATGGATAATTCCTCGTTTGTCACACCCATATTTTTTACTTTTTCTAAATTAGGCATTTTTCCTTCAGCCATAAATTTTTTGACCATCAAAGGGTCTGCTCCATCAAGGCCAATAAGAATGGCTTTTTTTGCTTTTCTTGTAACCATTTAATTTTCCTCCTTCGTATAATTTTATATTTCCATTTTTTAATAGAACTACTTTTAGAAATATTCAAAAAGTTATGACTGAACCTACAAGGTGTTTCCTTGCCACAGGTTAAATTCTTTATTTTGATACGGATATTCAAGAATCGCTTCCTCAATTAATTCCATTCCTAATCCGGATTTGTTAGGAATTACAAAATGTCCATTAACCACTTCCGGTCGCCAAGTAACTAAGTCTTTTAAATATTGAGCTTCAAAATCTTGAAAAGCCTCTTGAATTAGATAATTGGGTGTACAGCCGGCTAACTGTAAGCAGGCCGAGGTAGAAATAGGTCCGGATGGGTTATGTAAGGCCACGGGAATATATTCTGCATCAGCCATCGCCGCAATTTTTTTAGCTTCCAAAATTCCCCCTGTATGAGTTAGATCTGGTTGAATTACACCGACACATCCCCGTTTAATAAGATCCCGAAAACCATATTTAGTATATAATCTTTCTCCTGCAGCTAACCTAATATTAGTCTTTCGGTAAACCCTTTCCATCGCATCAATATTGTCATAACTAACTGGCTCTTCAAACCAAAATGGGTCATATTTCTCTAGCATTTTAGCTATTTCAATAGCAGTTTCCGTACCAAAACGACCGTGTCCCTCAATCATAATCTCAACTTCTTTTCCTACTGCATCTCTTACTGCCTCTACCTCTTCCATAGCTTGCATTTTTTCTTTTCTTGATAATTCACGGCCAAAAGGTTTAAAAGGATCAAATTTTAATGCAGTATATCCTTTGTCTACAACTTTTTTAGCTTGTTCATAATAACTTTGGGGACCTTTTGCACCAAAGGACCAGCCATTAGCATAAGCTTTAACACTATCTCTTACTTTTCCACCTAGTAAACGCCATATTGGTTGATTTAAAGTCTTTCCTATAATATCCCACAAAGCTATTTCTATAGCACTTAGAACCGTCATCATAATAGGTCCTCCCTGCCAATACTCATTACGGTAGAGAGACAAGAAAATTTCTTCAATATTAAAAGGGTCTTTTCCAATTATATGACGATTTTTAAGCAGAGAAATCGCTTCAGCTACTATGTAGGATTTCCCTTCAACAGTACCCTCACCTAATCCCGATATTCCTGCATCCGTTTCTACTTTTACCCAAAGTAGGTCTTTACGCTCAGTACCTATCAAATATGTTTTTACATCAACTATTTTTATTTCAGACATATTAAAACTATCTTTATTCATTGTTCCCCCTTCTTTAATAGAATTAATTTATGCATAAAATTAATTTATCCTCTGTTTGTATGATACGTTATAATACGTATTAAGTCAATATGTATTTCCGCAATTTTTATTAAATTTTGAAAATAAAACACTTGATTATTTAATGATTTGAAACGTATTATATTGTTATATGCATATTATTTATTAGTAAATGAAAGGAGTATACTATTTTGAATACAAAGTTGAATAAGGACAGCTCGGAACCTTTATATATCCAATTGTCTGATACTATCGAATATAATATTAATACAGGAATTTATCCTCCGGGATCAAAAATTCCCTCCGAACAGGATTTAATGGAAGTATATAAAGTAAGCCGGGTAACCGTTAGAAAAGCAACACAATACCTAACAACTAAAGGCTTAATTGTTAGAAAACAAGGGATGGGTACTTTTGTTAATAAACCGGTTATTTCCCAAAGTATTGATGATTTAACTTGTATTTTTCCCTCTCTATTAACCAAGGGGGTTAGTCCTAAGCTAGCAATTCTAGAGTACCAATTAATTTATCCAAATAAGGAAGCACAAACCAATTTACAAATTTCCAAAGACGAATTAGTTTTGAAATTTACCCGCAGATTTTCAGCTAATAAAACTGTATTAGCTATTGCTGAAATGTATATACCTAATGAAATTGCCAAACACTGGTCTCAAGAAGAAGCATCCATTAAGACACTATTTTGGTTACTTCAAAAAAACGTTGGTATTAAACTAGGAAGTTCACAAGTAAAAGTACGGGCAGCCTTAGCTACCAAAAAAATTGCTGATTGGTTACAAGTACCAAAAAGAAGCCCTATACTGGAATTAAGACGTTTAACATATTCTGATGAACAGAAACCATTAGAATATACTCTACTCAGCTTTCGTGGTGAATCTTACGAACTTACTACTAAGGTTATTTCCGGCGGCTTAGTATTAATGGAACAAAACCAGCCCTTTTCACAAGATTAATCAAATTTGAGATCGAGTAGTAGGAAAAATTAATTAACCTTTCCGTTCTCTCAAGTCGAATAACGCATCGGATAAATATCCTTCGAAATGTATGCAAAAAACTAAATTCTGTTTTGAATGCTCCTCCTTCATTGACTTTCGCTAATGCTTCCTACCACTAAACCTACTATAATTTTACCGCCAAAATATAGCTCATACGAGAAGCACAAAACACAAAAAACTGAGACTAGCTCAGTTTTTTGTGTTTTCTTAAGTTACCACCAACGGATAGATTCTGTAACATAATCCCTTATTGCTACAAAATCAGGGTCATCAAATTTTCGCGGTCTGGATAAATCTTTCAATGCCTGGCATGTCGGGAATAGAAACGCTTACGTGAAAAACAACAATTTTTCTGTAGAATTACAAATACCAAAACATGAATTGGAGGATTAACCGTCAAAGAATTGAGAATGAAGAATTGAGAATTAATAGTTAAAAATTAAAATCTTTCATGATTATTTGTGTCTTAGGTATAGCGAAAAGGATGATAGTTAAAATGTTTAATTTAGAAAAAATGTCCCATAAAATAATAAATGTTTTATTTAATAATTCAGGTATAGATGAATTAACTAAAGCTAAGGCCGAATACGGTCTTTCTTTATTATTGGGTATTTTTATTGAACTGTCTTTTTGTTTATTAATCGCCGGAATTTTAGGCTTATTCCGAGAGGCCTTTTTATTAATGACTTTTTCACTGATTGTCAGAGTCTTTGCCGGTGGTGCCCACTGTTCCAGTTATGGCAGGTGCCTCTCCTTTACCATATTCTTTTATATATTTTTTTCATATTTAGCTAAATATCTCTCTATATTTTTGTCCCTTAATTTATTATACAGCTTGTCTTTATTATTTTTAATAATTACAATTTACCTGTTTAAAAAAACACCCCCCCTCTTTATAAAAATACTATTTATAGATGGTGTTATATTAATTAGCTTTTGGCTTTTAGGCATTGCAGCAGATTATATATTTATTGTTAACCTGGGAATTTTACTGCAATCTTTAATGGGGACTGAAACCGGCAGCAATATAGTAAAAAGCATTGACACTTGGATGATAAAAATCGGAATATAGTGCATTTTCGTTCCATATATGACACTTTCGTTCCCAATTTAATTATTATTGAGGTTTGTCCATTATAATAAAAACAAGATATCTTTAAGAGGTGAATACTGGTCATGAACAAACTTAGAACCCTTATGTTGTCAATGTTAACTTTTGGTCTAGTATTAGTTAGTTCACTAGGCGGGGTAACCCCTAACTGTTTGGGGTATTTCTATGAACCAGAAAAACCTAATCTACTGAAATAGAATTTAAAGCAAATGAAAAATCCCTGTCAATAGATAAACCTACGGTTATGTTTTGACGGGGATTTTTTAACCTAACCTACCTAGGCAAGTCACAAGATTAACATAGATTTTCGGAAAGGAGGCCACTTATGAGTACAATAAGAGCGCCAGACAAAAAAGCTTTATCCCCCCAGCTAAAATGAAATGCCGCTCAAAGCAAATCAATTATGGGAAATAAAGCTTGTGCTTAAAATTATATCACAAAAGGTAAAAATCGAATGTATAATTAGGAAGCTGCTAAACTCAATTTTTTTGATAGAATTATGGAATTAGATACCAAAATGCACACTATCCAGTTTGTAGGAATAAAAATGAACTGATCATTAAAAAGTGAATAAGGTGCTGCAGGAGAAGAAGAAAGAGGGCATGCCAAAACCTGCTTTGGAAGGCTACATAGAATGACCGGATGGGCGGTCCCGCACATGAAAAAAACAGCCTTTGTGGTTTTAGAATCTCTGAGAAAAGAGCCTCCCATTCTGAAAGGTTGTTCTCTAATGTTTTCAGATTAGTTCTGCATAACTATGAATAAGTCCAGCGGTTAAATGTCAACAATGAATTGGAAAAAAATATTGAATAATTGCGGTTTTTTTGGCTAAAAAGAGACAAAAAAGGAACACCCTAATAAACCTACCAAAATTAATTGGAAAAAATGGT